>Ga0181520_10000614_pt1 | contig 77771 bp, 65 predicted proteins | sample PEATcosm2014_Bin_29_FD_132451 | JGI IMG/M metagenome (GOLD analysis project Ga0181520, IMG submission 132451) | Peatland microbial communities from MTU Mesocosm Facility, Houghton, MI, USA - PEATcosm2014_Bin02_30_metaG | ecosystem: Environmental > Terrestrial > Soil > Wetlands > Peat | place... | reverse complement strand
GGTAAGGAAATTATTACTAATTAGGATTGCTTTGAAATGCCTAAAAATGATTGGAATACTTCGCTCTACGATAAAAAACATTCCTACGTATTTAAATTCGGGGAAGATGTACTAAATCTTTTAAACCCTAAGCCCGGGGAATTAATTATTGATCTTGGTTGCGGAACAGGGCATTTAACAAACTTAATCGCTAAATCCGGCGCCTGTGTCTATGGAATCGATAGTTCCGTAGCTATGATTGAACAGGCTCATATAAATTATCCCGGGATTAAGTTTAATGTTATGGATGCATTAAATTTTTCTCTTGATACTAAGTATGATGCCGTATTTTCGAATGCAGTTCTTCACTGGATTCCTGAAAAAGAAAAAGTTATTGAATGCATCCGGAATTGCCTTAAACAGGGAGGTCGGTTTGTCGCTGAGTTCGGGGGTAAAGATAATGTTAAATTTATTGTTGAATCAATCAAAAAAGTTTTGGCAGAAAACGGGTATTCTCAGAATATCAGCCACATTAATTGGTATTTCCCTTCAATAGGGGAATACTCGTCTCTTCTTGAAAAATACGGCTTTCGTGTAACTTCCGCTCTCCATTTTGACAGGGATACTTTTTTGGATGAAGGAATTGATGTTGTAAGCTGGCTTGAAATGTTTGCAAAACATATTTTTGAGGGAATTAGCACCGGCAATAAAAATAAACTTGCAGCACAAATTAAGGAATTGCTCGTTTCTACAAATTTCATAAACGGCAAGTGGTTTGTTGACTATAAACGTTTAAGGATTGTGGCTGTTAAAGAATAATTATGTAACAAGCTGATTGAAAGCAAATCAGAAACATTGATCCCGGAAATCTTTAATTGCGGAAATAGAATAAGATATGTCATTTTAGTTCAATCTTCATCCTGATTGTCGTTCTGCTGTATTTTGAATTGAATGTTCCCGGAATATATTTAAAACCTATCGATTCATACAAACTTATTGCAGATTTCAATATGCCGCTGGTTTCAAGTATTACGGATTTAGCGCCTTTGGAATATGCGAAACCAATAACTGCAAAAGCCATTTTTTTCCCTGCCTGTTTCCCCTGAGCCTTTTCGGTAACAGCCATCTTTGCCAGTTCATATGTATCTTTATCTATTTTGATTGCTGCACAGGTCCCCACTATTTCATTATCAATTCGCGCAAAAAATATTTCGCCGCCCTTTTTAATTATTACTTCATCGGGATTTGATAATATTTTTTTGTCTTCTTCCTCGACTTTAAAATATTTGTTTAGCCATTCATAGTTAAGTTGTAAAAATATTTCCTTGTAGCCTGGTGAATAACGTAATATCTCTACCGAATCCAGAAGCTTTTTCTTGTTCTTTTCAATTATTTGTTTGTATAAACTTTCAGCTTTAAAAGTTTGTTCAAAAGAATCAATAAAATGAACAATATCATAGCCCGCAGATTTTCCCAAGTCCTTAATAGTCTCTTCAATGTCATTATATAATGGCAAAATAGTATTAAAAATTTCTCTGCCGTTCCCTGATAGTGAAACCATCCTTTTACGTTTATCCGCCCTATCTCTTATTGTTTCAACTATTTTTTTGTCCTCCATTTCATTGACAAGCTGAACTATAGCAGGATGTGTCAATCCTACTGCGGAAGAAATTTCATTTATTGGCGAATTGCCGCTGCTGTTCAGGTATTGACAAATACTGAACCATTTTGGCTCAAAATCAATATTCATCTTCTTGTAAACAAAGGAAATATCATTTATTAAATTTTGCCCAAGGCGTTTAAGCCTGTCTGGTAGAGGTGCATCTTTATATTGGGTGTTCGTGGTGTATGGCATTTTATATATTATAAATTACGTAAGTACTAACGTAATTTAATATGTAAGCGGTAAATAATCAATTTATTTTTTAAATTATTTCATTATAAGAAGTTATGCTAATTATTCGTTATCCAGTTCAGAAAGCAGGTCTAAAATGTCTAAAGGCTTGGTTGTCATCTGCAAATGGCCTTCTTCGTCTATTGGCCAGTGTTCAATCGAACGGTCACAGTAAAGTTCTATTCCGTTTCCGTCGGGATCTGCTATGTATACTGATTCGGAAACGCCGTTATCTGAAGCGCCTTCTATCGGGTAATTAATTTCATATAATCTTTTCAGCATAAGTGCTAATTCTCGTCTGTTCGGGAAAAGAATAGCAAAATGATAAAGACCGGTATGCCCCGGTGGCGGTGGTTTTGCGTCCTTACCTTGCCAGGTATTTAAAGCTATATGTTGATGATACCCGCCCGCTGATAAAAATACCGCGGAATTTTCATAGGTTGAGGTGATTTCAAAACCAAGAAAATCACGGTAAAATTTTAGTGAACGTTCAAGATCGGAAACAGTTAAATGCACATGCCCAATCTTTACTTCGGGATGAATTCTGTTTTTTATGGGAGCCATTTTTTTCTGTTAAATAAATAATTTAGAATTATCAAAAATTACGATAAAAACTAATGTGATTAAAATATTCAAATCATTATTTTATGAATTGCGCTAATAATCCATCCGGCTTTATTAAATATCTTAAATCGCTGTAAGGAATAAATACTTCCGGAGCGCCAAATACATAAGGCCCGATTTCATATTCGTTAAATCTAAATATTAAACCGAGCTTTGAAATTGAAAAATTTGTGTTTAAATGAAATTCATCTTTCTCCAGTAAATAACCCTTGGCATTAAGATTTTCACTTAACTTTATTTTCCTGGCTTCTTTGAACTTCCTTTCGCCTATTTTGTCAAGTGTTGCTTTATAATTTGGCTTAAAAAGATCATCAAGAATAACTTTTCTACCGGACTGCAAATTATAGTTTTCATATATAAAATAAGTTAAAGGGTGCGCCCCTCCCTCAAAAAGAAACTCGGTATTTTCTGTAGCCAGAATGTTGTTCGAATTAAATAATACACTGGTTTTGTATGAAGTTTCCCATGATTGTTTAAATTCCGGTGCCATGGAAGTATCATTGATGAATTCTTTATACCGGCTGATATAGTCATTTATCACTTCGTCGGGATTAATTAGCCCGCTTGTACTGTCGTCCTGTTTGTAAATTTTTATAAATGAATGAGTAATGTTATAATTTATGGAATCCTCAATAATTTTATTCAGACCGTTATTAATTTGTACTAAATTGAAATTTATAGCTGCACGTTTACCGTTCCCGTTATCATAATTCTGCCCGTATTCTTTAATTTCCAAATTAACGCTCCCTGCGGGATATTTTTCAATTAATGTAAAATAATATGCTGCCGGGGCATTCGGTTTTTGCCAGGTTCCCATTATTGCATGTTCACTAACAAATCTGCCTTTAATCTCTCCCGATAATCCACTCATAGAACTGCTGTTTATTTGTCCGGAGTCCTCGCTTATAAAAATGCTTCCATCTGCATCTATCCTGCTGTTAAAAGTGAAGAAAACCGGTATACCGGTTGTCTCACAATAATAGTCTCCGTATAGTACCGTATCGCAGCGGATTATATTCATAACAATATTCAAATTGTTATTAATTGAACCTTCTAATCTTTTATAAAAATATTTGGATAGTTTTGTATCCCCTGGTTGACCTGAATATGATGAATCTGTCTTTAATCCACTATCCATTTTTAAAGAATAAACGGGGATAGTTATAAGAATTATAAATAAAAAAAGAAAGATATTTTTCATTTTATTACCCGTAAAATTATAAAAGTATTATCCGGACAGTTGCAGAATTTTTAAGGAACAACAGAAAACAAAAAATTCTTAATAGTTATGTATTTTAAATAAACTCATTTGTAATAAGTATCAAATCTTGCCAAGTAAGTATGCTTTTCGCTTGTTCTCGGAAAATTTTTCTATTGCATATCTCAGCATTGTTCTGGGCATTCTTTTATATCTGTCTTTTAAAAATATTTCTTCGGTTTTAATGTCCCTTTTGCCTATTTCACGCAGCATCCAACCTACTGCCTTATGTATTAAATCATTTTCATCATTTAAAAGTTTCTCCGCAATATTCAGTGCAGTGTCAAATTGATTTTCTTTAATAAACCCGTAAGTTGCAATCATTGAAATCCTTTTCTTCCATAGATTTTTTGAGCCAGCTAGCTTTTCCAGTATCCTTTTATCTTTGTCAAATAGATACCCGCCCACTATTTGAGGGGCAGTAAGATCAACTAAATCCCAGTTATTAATATTTTTAGCATTTTTTAGGTAAAATTTATAAATTTTTTCTTTTCCAGCAGTGCTGCTTACCGGGAAACGTTTAACAAGTATCATCAGTGCAGACATTCTTTCTTCATGTATCTGTGATTTAATTAGTTCCTGCAGTTCATCAAAAGTCAGGTTCAAATGTTTGTGGGATATGCTTCTGAGAAGCGGGACTTTTATCCCAAGAAATAGGTCCCCTTCGCCGTATTCACCTGGACCCGTTTTAAAAAATTTTTGTAATATTTTAGCCTGTTCTTTGTTTGCACTCCCTCTTAAGGAAGACCGCAGATCGTTTATACTCATGAATTGTTCCCTTTTTTATTAAGTTGCTTAAATTTTATATTAATTCATTATGTAAAGCTTTACAATATTATAAAGTTGTTTTGTTAACAGCAATTATAAGGTTATTATCAATCACATATTTAGAATATTATTCATATTATTTTTTTTCAATTAATAATTTTAAGGAGGGTAACTATGAAGAGTTCATTTATTTTTGTATTTACCGTAATATTTTCTTTGTGTTTTATATGTTCCTCTAATGTTTCTGCTAAAGAAATGAAAAATAAAACTAAATATAAAGCAGAACTAGCCGCAACGGGACTGGCATCTTCCGGAAAAACAAAGGCAAAAGGGCATGCTGAATTTGAATTTAGTAAAGATGGTAAGTCTCTAACTTTTAAACTGTATGTTTATGGTATAGACAGTGTTGCTATGGCGCATATTCATCATGGTCCCTTTGGTAAAGAAGGCCCGATTGCAGTATGGCTTTATAAAATGCCAATCAACGGTAAGTTCAATGGATTACTCGCTAAAGGTACAATAACTGATAAAGATGTTAATCTGGACAGCCTTCGTACCTGGATGTCGGATAACGATACTTTTGTATTAGTTCATACACAAAAATTTCCTAACGGCGAAATCGGCGGACCGGTTAAATAAATTTTTTGATGCAGCATTACCGTCTAACCCTGATGCTGCATCGATGCTTTTTTATACTTTAATATTTTGTAAAATCCTTTTACTTCTGTAACACTCTTCGTTATATTTCATGTTGTACAAAATTATAAGGCGAAACGCTGTTTTGCCCAATGATTGAATAATTATAATCTTGTTTAGAAAAACGATTCATCGAATCTCATCCTACAATGAGATTTTGTGCAAAATAAGCTATTAATTCATTCCTTAAAATAATGCCTGATTTCTGATTCTATTTATAAAATAAAGTATATACTTCTTAAATCTTAGAATTTTTATTCCTAATTTTAAAGCACTTTTTTACCGGGATTTTTTAATAACTAATAAATAAAAGGGCAATTAATGAAAAATTTTATTGTTTGTCTGTTAATAACAGTTTTAGTTTTAAGCACATCTGCGTCTTTTGCGCAGGACCAGGTCAGGACAAAGGGCATTCTCGTAGAACCTAAGAATGAGTTTTATGTTGAAATATTAAAAACTATTGGCGAGTTTAATAAGCAGGTTAAATCCGAAGATAAATCTTTTCAGATGGATTTTAACGGCTTAAATCTACCGAACTCTTTGGATGAATTTAAATCAATTTGGCATAACCCGCCCGTTTCACAGGGTGAAACCGGTACATGCTGGGATTTTTCAACAACATCTTATTTTGAGTCGGAGGTTTATAGAGTTCATAAAAAACAATTAAAATTCTCAGAAATGTATACCGTTTATTGGGAATATACCGAAAAGACAAGAAGGTTTATTGAGGAAAGAGGAAATTCTGCTTTCGGTGAAGGTTCGGAGGCTAATGCCGTACAAAGAATTTGGAAAAAATACGGTGTTGTTCCCGAACAAGCTTATACAGGTATGAAACCGGGACAAATATTTCATGACCATAGTAAAATGTATGCTGAAATGAATGACTATCTGCAAAATATTAAAAAGTTAAATTCATGGAATGAAGAAGAGGCAATATCAACAGTGAAATCAATTATGAATCATTATATGGGCCTCCCGCCTGAAAAGTTTATTGTTGAAGGCAAAGAATATACACCTAAAGAATATTTTGAAAAAGTTGTTAATCTTAATATGGATGACTATGTTGATATTTTATCCCTGTTTGAAAAGCCCTATTGGCAAAAGGTTGAGTATACAGTTGAAGATAATTGGTGGCATGATTCCGAATATTATAACGTGCCGCTTGATGACTGGCTCAATGCAATTAAGAACGCTGTCAGAAATGGATATACTATGGCAATAGGCGGTGATGTTTCCGAACCTGGTTATGAATCGCATTTACAGGTTGCAATGGTCCCCACTTTCGATATACCGTCTGCTTATATCGATGAGAATGCACGCGAATTCCGTTTTAATAATCATACGACCACCGATGACCACGGCATCCATCTGGTTGGCTATGAAAACAAGGACGGGAAGGACTGGTTCCTGATCAAAGATTCCGGCTCAGGATCAAGAAATGCAAAGAACAAAGGATATTATTTTTATCACGAAGACTATGTTAAGTTAAAAATGCTGGACTTTCTTATTCACAAAGATGCTGTCAAAGACTTGCTTAGCAAGTTTAAAAATTAATTTTCCAAAATGCTTTCCCCTCTCCCTTTATAAGGAGAGGGGCTTTGGTGAGGTAAAATCGATTATATTAAGAATACTTCTTAAAATACTGTTACATATATATTATAAAAAGTGTAATCTAAGAAGCAAATATCCTTCCTAAACTAATCAATTTGTATGAATTCAATGGGTGCTCCGTTATCAACAATAAATGCAACTTTAACTCCCGGGGAAGGAGAATTCGGTTGTATTATTATTTCTTTCCCAATAAGCTCTTCTTCAAGATTATCAACTTTAAATGCTACATGAGGGATAGTTTTAACTATTTCCGGTACAGGAGCACCTGGCTCGTATCTCATCCATTCAATCCTGTAAGGACTGTCTTCATAGCCTGAAACATATATCTTAAAATCTTTAAGATATGTTTCATTCTCTTTTTTAATTGAAGTAGGTATTCCCAGGTGATGGTACTCTTTCATAATGCTTTTTCCTTAATGATATTTATTCTTTTAATTTTTGAATCTTTGCTTCTCCACCAGCCTGCAAGTATTGAAGCGGAAATATTCTGCCAGACACTGAATATTGCTCCCGGTAAAGCTGCTATTGCTGAAAAATATTTTAATGCAAGCGCGACACTAAGCCCTGAGTTCACCATGCCGACTTCAATTGCGATCGTACGGCATATTTTATTATCATAACTTAATAACTTTGGAATATAAAAACCTAATGTGTATCCGGATAAATTTAAAAGTACTGCGCTAAAAATAGTAACAAATTTAACATTATAAATACTTTTTTTATTCAGGGCAACAATAATTGCAATTATTAATAATATTGCCAAAATTGAAAGTAGAGGAAAATAATTTCTTGCTCTTTCCATTTTCCTGCTCCATAAGGAATTAATCGCCGTACCTGTAAGAACCGGTATGATTACGATCTGTAAAATACTAATCATCATAGCAGTAAAAGGGACAGGGACAATTTGATGAAGAAACATATATGCAAATGAAGGTGTGGCAATTACAGACACAAGTGTATTGGTTGCTGTAATGGTTACCGATAAAGCTACATCGGCATTAGCTAGATAGCACATTACGTTTGATGCCGTTCCGCCCGGGCTGCAGCCGACAAGTATTATGCCCGCCATTAAACCTGCAGGAAAATTTAATACTCTGGCAATTGTAAATGCAGCAATCGGCATTATCATATACTGGAGAATAACTCCAAATGCAATTATTCCGGGTGACCTGAATACGTTTTTAAATTTTTCCCAGTTAAGAGTCATGCCCATGCCGAACATAATTAACATTAATAACGGTATTATAGCATCTTTATAATTTGTAAATAAATTTGGAAATTGAAATGCTGCCCCTGCAAATAGTATAGCCCATAAAGGAAAAAGTCTCATAAATTTTTCAATCATCCGGGAAAACCTGTATGCTGTATAATAAAGTATGAAAGTATAATTTAACTACTTTTAATTTTGAAGAAAATTATTTAGAAGTTCAAAATACTTTTCCTTTTCTTCCACATACGGATTATGCCCGCTCTTTTCAAACATCACAAATTTTGCCTGCGGCGCATATTCTTTATATTTAATTGAAAAACCCGGTACTGCAACACGATCAAAACGGCCTTCAATAATTAAAACAGGCATACTTAAATTTTTCAGTTTTGTCCTGAAATCAAGCTTCGCTACATCGCCTCCTATTATGAAGTCCCCGTCATAACCTACTATCGTATAGTAGACCTGGGGATTAAAACCGGTGTCGCTTGTCATTTTATCCGCGTTTGATGCATCATAAAAATACATCAACCCTGCCGGTACGCTGTAAGCTGCCTGGTGTTCCGGCGCACTTGAATTAAATCCTTCATTTCTAAGTTTTTCCAGTTTACTCCATACTTCCGGGTACTGATTTTTAATTTCACTATTGGAATTATCATTATTCTCCTGCCACATCTCACCGCTGTAAAAAGTATCGGAAAGTATTAATTTATTTATTGAATTTGGAAATTTCAGTGCATAGGCTTGTGCTACCATTCCTCCATAAGAGTGTCCCAGCACTGTCCATTTTTCAAAACCAAGAACTTTACGCAGCCCTTCAATGTCTTCAACATCCCGTTGGAATGAATATTCAGTGGAATCTTTTGCCCTGTCTGATTTACCCCTGCCGAATGCATCAAAGTATATAACTTTGTGGCTCTTAGAGAGTTCGTCAAACCACGGGGTCAAATAAAGATGGGAGTTGCCCGGTCCGCCTGGGATTAAAACTACAGGGTCCCCGGTGCCTTTAATTTCATACCAGAGCTTTGCTCCATTTACAATTGCATATGCTCCTGCAGTCTGGGAGAAAATCTTAAATTGTATACATAGTACTAAGAAAAAAAGAAAAGCAGTAAAAAGGAATTTTTTTTCTGTATCTGTAAGAATATTTTTCATAAGCTTTTATCTTTTAATTGTTATCGGTTGATATCATAATATTTAAGTAAAATATTATCAATTATATGTAAAGATTTTTGTGTGAATTCGTTATAATTCGTGAAATTCGTATAATGTAATGTTTGAAAGATCTTGTCAACGCATGAACTTTAAATCCTTAAATTCACTTGCCCTTAAAATATTTCTTCATAGGTTTAAAATAAAATTCCTTCCACCCTTCTTTGTATCTATCTTTCTGCCCTTCGGGTATGTTGCTGTGTATCAGTGTAAGCTTTGTGCCCTTACCTGATTTTTCAAGCAATAATTCAAGCCGTGAGTCTTCAGCGTCTTTCGGAAATTCCGTTGAATGCCAGGATTGAACAATCCTTTTTCCCGGATCGAGTTCAAGGTTTTTACCCCACATATACCCGCCGCCTGCTGTAAACGCACCGCCTTTTATTGATGATGATTTTGTTTCCTCTCCCGTAAATGCAGTATGCTCTTTACTGCTTAACCAGGCTTTGTAAATAATCTCGGGAGAAGAAGGTAAAGTAACCGATAATTTTATCTTTTCTTTCATACCATTGCTCCTGTTTAATAAATAAATAAAAATACATATGGCATTAATTTACTAACCATGAAATTTCGTGGTATGCTTATGATCATATTAATAGATCAGGAAGTTCTGATATATTGCCCAGTATTTTATCAGCGCTGTTAAAGTTGCTGTATTTTGTTAATTCTGTCGGGATAACATAACATCTTATACCGGCATTCTTTGCCGCAAGCAATCCTCTTTCGGAATCTTCAACAGCTATGCATTCTTCTTTTGTGAAGCCTGATAATTCAACGGCTTTAAGGTATGGATCCGGTGCGGGTTTTGATTTTGCATAATCGCCAGATGCCAGTACAAAATCAAAATATTTAAGAAGATCTGATCTCTTATGTATTAACTCAAAATGATTTCTTTTAGAACTCGTTACAATTCCCATTTTAAATTTGCCGCAAAGTTTATGCAGTGTTTCTTCAGCCCCTTTAATAACGCTCATCTCTGTCGAAAGCAGGAAACTGTATAGCTCATCTCTTTCAACATGATATGAATCTATTTGTCCCTTGCTGTATCCTTTCGCTTCTGCAATGTGCCACGTTCCCAGCGCTTTTTTAAGAAAAAATTCAATGTATAATTCTTTTGTAAGGTCAATCCCCATTTTTGCAAAAATTTCTTTATTTGCCCTGTAGTATAGCTTTTCCGTATCTACAAGAACTCCGTCGTTGTCCCAGAATATTGCTTTTATCATATATAACAGTTAAATAAAAAATTTCAATTTACGCCAGAAAAAGCTGTATGAATATTTTGGCCTTTGGCAAATAGTAATAATAATATTAGTCTCGTACGGCATCGCATATTTGCTTTTAATTACTCCTACTTGTTTGACGGAATCGAACCATTCCCGGTTATCTTTAATGTTGCTTCCTATTACTATTAGGATTCTCCGCGTAGTATCCCCGTAGCCCCACAACCAGTAATTATTATGCGATGAAACGGCAGGCGGCAGAGAGTATTTCCCTCTGAAGAAATCAATTGCTCCCGCTTCGCCGTAATTTTGTCCAAATACAACAGCTTCCTTTTGTTCTTCGGGAGGCAGGGTGGTATAAACTTTTGAAACAGTTGCCGCCATATTTTCCCATCCGAACATGTCTGCATAAAATTGTGGCAGTTCTTCAAGTTTCTGACCTTCCTGTGTAGACGGCCTTTCGCCTAAAGTTCTTGAGTATTTTATATACTGCTCAACAGGCAGAATTGGCAGTGCAAGCGGAACAAGGATAAATCCGGTTAATGCCAGTATTGCCGGCAGTGCATACCTGAACCATCCAAAACCTCTATGCCCGGTAATTCTTTCTATCATCACTCCGCCGGCGGCATATAAAATAGGAAAAGCCGGTACTATATATTCTGCTTTTGAATGAAAATTTATTAAAAGAATTATAAATGTTGTTAGGAATATATAACCGGCGAGTCTGTAAACTTTCCCGTTTTTATGAAAAAATAAAAAGTAAATTCCGGCAATCCATATAACTGATGACACTGGGTCTAAAGACAGAAGTATATCTTTTATAAATGTTCCTGGATTCTGCGATGCGTATTTTAAAGAAGAAGCGTTGTGTATAAATTCTAACGTTGCAAAGTTGTGAGTGATGTTCCATATTATATACGGACTGAAAATGGCAAATGCGATTATCCCGGCAAAATAAGGCCATGGTGTTTTTAAGTATTTTCTATGCGGTGTAAAAATTAAGCCGGCAAGCAGTCCGGCTCCGAACCAGAGCAGACTTATCTTATTCAGCAATCCAAGTCCCAATGCTATACCAAGTAAAAGCCATAACTTCTTATCAACTTCGGTGCCCTTTTGAGAAGAATTAATTATTAAAATTACAATATAGTAAGCCAGTACCCAGAATAGCCAGTCGAATATGTTCATGGAATAAAATGTACCGGTACCAAGAAATATTGGTGCTAAGGCGACTGCAATGCATGCAAGGGTTATAGCTGTATATCTTCCGTTTAACCTGCGGGTGATTAGCCCTGTAAAAAATACAATAACTGCAGAAACAATTGCCGGCAGAAGCCTTAATGCGAATATAGCTTTGCCAAAGATTTTAATACTTAAAAATAAAATAAAAGCTGAGAATGGAGGTTGATCTACATAACCCGCAGCAAGATGGTTGCTGCATGCAGTATAATAAAGTTCATCCCTGAAATAACCGTAGCCAGCAAAAGCATTCGTGTACAAATGAAGTAGAAGCTCAAAGAGAGAAAAACCAAGTATAAGGTACAAACTATTCCGGCTGAATTTTTCTTCACTTATTACTGAATCCATTTTTACTCCTTTCGCTGATTAGTGCTTAAAGCTTTTATTTGTTCCTTTTTATATTCCGGTATTTACTAGTATTTAGTTTTTAACAGCAGAAAAAGCATCAAACTATAACGTTGTATTAAAAGTGATGCTCTTAGTGTTTCTTTATGTTCATAGTGTCCAAGTGGTAAAATGTTTTTATCTAAGTAAATATAATTTAATTATCTGATATAGATATTATAAATATGATAACCGGAATAAAATCTTCCCGGGCGGAAATATTTAATTATATATAATGTTATACTATTCGCCGGTTAGTTTTTATAATAACTTTACCGGCTGATTAATACAGCATCATTTAATTAAATTGATATTTAGCATCTTATTTATTAATATTTATATTAGTGTTTGAATTCTGCCCTTAGAACAGTGCTGAAATCCGTTTATTGATAAACTTCATAAAAAGCATCTTTATCCAGGTTTCAATTATATGCAAGTAATTTCGTTTCAACAAAAAAAATGATCTCATGAAGTAGTAACTGGTCGTATGTGCCCCTACGGGGACCTGTTACGTTTTATGTGAGGCTCACTTCAAAGGTGAGCCTCAAATTTCCTTTAATCCCTATTTTTCATTCTCAAGCTTCTCTTTGCACACTTCAAGATTTTTTAATTGTGCCTCATTCAATTGGGGATAATTTATTGGAAGTTTTTTCATTGCCTCTACAATTATTTCCGAAACAGCCAGCCGCATATACCATTTATGATCTGCCGGGACAATAAACCACGGTGCATACTTTTTACTTGTAGCTGAAAGTGCTTCTTCGTAGCATTCCTGGTAAACATCCCAGTATTCTCGTTCTTTTAAATCGGCATCCGAGAATTTCCAATTTTTGGACTTCTTATCAATTCGCTTTAGAAATCTTCTTTTCTGTTCATCTTTTGAAATATGAAGAAAAAATTTCAGAATAACAGTGCCGTTCTCATATAAATATTTTTCAAAATCGTTAATTTCACGGTAACGTTGTTGCCATATATTTTCAGTTATAAATTCTTTGGGTACCTTTTCTTTCTCTACCAGTTTATGAACTTTAACCACAAGCACTTCTTCATAGTACGACCTGTTGAATATTCCTATCTTGCCGCGTTCCGGCAGGCATTTATTAATTCGCCATAAATAATCATGATTAAGCTCTTCAAATGATGGCTGCTTAAAGCTGTTTACCTGCGTGCCCTGAGGGTTAAGCCCGCTCATTACATGTTTTATCGTTCCGTCTTTACCGGCTGCATCCATAGCCTGGAAAATTAATAGTATCGAGTACTTATTTTCGGCGTATAGCTTGTCCTGCAAGTCTATCATCTTTTCAATATTCTTCTTAAGATTTTTAGAAGTTGTTTCTTCCGACTTGTAACCATCTGTAAAATCGGAAGGATATTTTGAAAGATCAACTTTAGTATTGGGCTTTACTATCAGTTTATTTGTACTCATTATTTAATCCTTTTTTTAAAAAATCTTATTGTTATTAATGTTAGTCAACTATCCTGACTGTGTCCGGGAATGCCTTTACGTGTAGAACTGTTTGTTTAGTCCTAATTCTGAATGTAAAAGCTAAAACTATTTTGTTATTTTAACAAGCGGTAATAGTAAATTTATATAGCTTAAATTGTACCTATATTTTTTTTAATAATGTTATCCATTTTATGAAAAATCTTCAAAGATGCAATTGGGCAAACAGCTCAATGCTATATACAGAATATCATGATAATGAATGGGGCGTTCCAATTCATGATGATAAACTTCTTTTTGAATTTCTCATACTTGAAGGTTTTCAAGCCGGCTTAAGCTGGATTACAATTCTTAAGAAACGTAATGATTTCCGTAAAGCATTCGATCATTTCAATATTAATAAGATTGCTCGTTACGAAAAAGAGAAAATCGATGAGCTTATGAACAACGGACTGATAGTAAGAAATAGTTTAAAGATTCATGCGGCTGTTCAAAATGCAAATGCCTTCATCCTGCTGAAAAAAGAATTCGGAAGCTTCGATAAATATATTTGGCAGTTTATAGGCGCAAAACCAAAACTGAATTCATGGCAGAATTTAAAAGAAGTACCTGCCTCAACACCGGAATCTGATGCAATGAGCAAAGATTTGAAGAAACGTGGATTTAAATTTGTCGGATCTACTATTTGCTACGCTTTTATGCAGGCGGTCGGTATGGTGAATGACCATATTGTCGGGTGTTTCAGGTATAAAGAACTCCGTTGAATTCCATATATTACTTGTTGATAATTTTTTTTAATTTTAAATTGAAACTTAAATTTGAAAGAAGAAAATATGATAAGCAAAGAATTACTTGATATATTATGCTGTCCTGAAACAAAAGCTGATTTGATACTGGACGGCAATACACTGGTCTCGGTTGATAAAAGCACAAGAAGAAGATATAGGATTGAAAATGATATCCCGATTATGCTGATTGAGGAATCCGAACAGCTTGGTTTGGAAGAGTGGAAAGCTATAATGATCAAATACGGAAGGAAAGTCGACTAAGAAGTTTTATGGATCCAATCAATTTAATTGCCGGGTTAAATATTATTGCGGCTTTTGCAGCTAATGCCGGCGGCGCTAAAAAGGGATTAAGGTCTTCTGTTATCGGGACTAAAGAAAAACCTAAATCATATCTTCAGGCTGTTCCCCTTACGCTTTCGGTATTAACTTTAGTCGCACTTATCATCGCTGTATTTCAACTGGGAACTTTCGGGTATAAAATCTCCTATCAATCATTAAGAGTTTTTGGCCTTGCAGTATATATTATATTTTCATGGATTCAGATTTGGGCGTATAAAGCTATGGGTTCAAATTACGCCCAGGAAATTTTAATTTTTAAAGATCATAACCTGGTTGAAAAAGGGCCTTTCCGGGTCATTCGCCATCCGCAATATATTTCTCAGATTTTATTGGACCTCGGCGCCGGCATAGCAACTTTAAGCTATATCCTGATTCCCCTGGCTTTGATTCAAATACCGTTATTAATATTGAGAGCCGGACTTGAAGAAAAACTTCTTGCAAAAAACTTTAAGGATAAGTTCGATCTATATAAGAAAAAAACCGGCTTTATGATTCCGTTTGTTGGGTGATATTTTTTTGAGTCTGGAAATGAATAAATTAATTATAACAATATTTTTTGTACTTGCCTGTTTTTTAAATGCACAAACTGTTACACAGCTGCAAATTATTATTGATACAAAAACATTTTATGTCCCGGTTTACGACAGGGAAGGCACAATTTATTTCTCCGTTAAATCATTTGCCGATGTTTTATCCGTAAATAATATTTATGATTCAAAGACTGAAAAAATAAAGCTTAATTTTCCTGATTATACTCTTTATGTTACTGGTAACGATCCTTTTTTAGTGCTTCAGAAAAAAAAGGGTGGAGAGCAAACTGTCATACAACTTCCGACTTCAACGTACTTAGTGAATAGCCAGATTTATATCCCGCTGAAATATTCGCTGGAAACTTTGATTAAAGTTTCAGGAAAGGATATGTCTTTTCTGGAACCGGATAAATTGATAATAAATAAAAACGAATCTCAGCAAACTCTTAAATCAGGATCTTCCAAACCTTCTGTTTATGATATTACGGATTTAAGCTTTGAAGAAAAATCTAACGGCGTGCAGGTTAGAGTATATTCAAAAAAAAGAATTTATTCCTATAACAGTTCATTTGAAAACGGGGTACTTACAGTTGTTTTCAGAAATGCTCACGCAGACACTTTAAACGTTAACTCTGAAAATACAGGCGGATTAATTCAGTGGATTAAATCGAAAAATATAAAATCTGATGCTGAAGTAAAAATATGTCTGAATAAAGAATATACCACAAGTGAAGTTCTGAATATTGATAATAGCAATGACCTTTTAATTGCGCTATATAACAAAGCATTCGAAAATCATCCGGCGAAGAAAAAAGGAAAAGAGAAATGGGACTTTAATGTAATTGTCCTGGATGCCGGCCACGGCGGTAAAGATTCAGGCACGCTTGGTATCGACGGTGTGCGCGAAAAGGATGTAAATCTGGCAGTTGCTTTAAAACTAGGTAATCTTATTCAGAAGCAGATGAAAGATGTTAAAGTTGTATATACAAGAAAAAGCGATAAGTTTATTGAGCTTTACCGGCGCGGGCAGATAGCTAATGAAGCCGGGGGAAAACTTTTTATTTCAATTCATTGTAATGCAACGCCTCAAAAACCAAGCAATGCAAATGGAACGGAAGTTTATCTTCTTAGGCCCGGAAGGACAAAAGAAGCAATTTCAATTGCTTCAAGGGAAAATAGTGTTATTAAGTACGAAGACAATCCTGCCCGCTATCAAAAACTTACTGATGAAAATTTCATCCTTGTAAGTATGGCGCAGTCTTCATATATGAGGTATTCTGAAAAGTTTGCTGATCTGGTTAATAATGAAGTTGGCAAAAACAGTGCGCTCGAACCGAGGGGCGTTAAACAAGCAGGTTTTTTTGTACTTGTAGGCGCTTCTATGCCGAGTGTATTAATTGAAACCGGGTTCCTTTCAAATAAAAAAGATGAACATTATTTAAATTCTTCAGGCGGCCAGACCCGCATTGCTGAATCAATTTTTTCTGCTATTAAAAAATTCAGGGAAGTCTACGAACATAATATAGAAACAGACTAAACTTCCTCAAGTTATAACATTTTACTATCCATCTATAACCTTCGTGCAAATTCGTCCTAATTCGTGTTAATCCAACTCGTAATAAAATATTTTAATAACGCTAATTTATTTAATCCCATTCATCACACTTATTGTCCTTTAGTCATTTTTTAAAATTTTTTCATTGACAGTATTATCAAATTACCTTAAATTTGGAAACGAAATAAACACTTTGGGTTTCCAAGGTATAATAATGCGAATTTAGCAGTGTAAAACTGCTTTTTTTAGCTTTATCGGGAAACTTTATAAACGAAAAACGTTTCCTCAATGAAAGGAATTTATAATATGCACGAAGATAGAGAGATCAAAGAAAGAATAATTACAAAAGCAGAGGAAATGTTTCTTCAATTTGGTTATTCAAAAGTAAAGATGGAAGAAGTAGCTGCCGGGCTGGGAATAAGTAAAAAGACACTCTATAAATTCTTTCCAAGCAAAGAAAATTTAATAAGGGAAATTGTATTAAGCCGGCAATGTGTAGTTGAAAATTATATAAATAATATATGGGAAGATAAAAGTTTAGACTTTGTTGCAAAACTTAGAAATATGATGGATTATTTAAGTCAGCAAAGTTCCAGGGTTAGAGGTCCCCTTATGGATGATATACGTAAATGTATTCCCGAAGTTTGGAATGAAATTCATGACTTTAAAAGAATAAAAAGTTTGGAAAAAGCCAAAGAGCTGTTTGAACTTGGTGCGAAAGACGGAGCATTCAGAAGCGATATTGGACAGGATATAGTTATTCTTATGTTCACCTTTGCAACAGAAGGAATTCTTAATCCTGAAGTTTTATCACAAATACCGTTTACAGGCCCGCAGGCTATGGAGACAATTTTTAAAGTTATTTTCGAAGGAATTTTTACGGAAGAAGGAAGGGCAAAATACATTTCTATCGACAAAGTTGAAAACAATATTCTAACTGAACGCCATAATGAGTTACAGTCTAATATTTACCGGTAAATATCATGCTTTTACCGATTTCCTATTCAAAAGGGAAGTGATGAAGGATAGTTTTGTAGTGAATTATTTTATCAATGTGAAGATGTATCGATCGAAATGATTCTTCTTTTTGTTAATAAACTAAAGTGATTAAGGAGTAATATATTGATGAATAAATTTAGAAAAAGTTTTATAACCGTAGTTTTACTTTCCACTTTATTAGCTTACCAGGGAAATGCTCAGGAAAAACGCCGGCTTACTTTGGAAGAAAGTCTTAGAATAGGTTTGGAAAACAGCAAAACACTTCATTCGTCTAAAATGAAAATTATTTCTGCCGAGGCTCAATTGAGCCTTGCAAATGCTGGAGGGCTGCCGTTCCTGGCTTTAGGTGCAAATTATACGCGTTTAAGTAATGTAGCACCTTATACTATAAGTATACCTGATTTTGGTACTTATACGCTCTCTCCTACAGTACTTGATAACTATACGGCAAAAGTATCTTTGCAGCAGCCTTTATTTACCGGGTTTAAAATTTCCAGCAATTCGGAACTTGCTAAAAATAATTCTTTGGCCGCGAAACAGGATTATAGCAAAGATGAACAGGATGTTATTTACAATATTAAAAATGCATACTGGAGTTTGTTTCTCGCAGGTAAAATTAAACAAGCTGTAGATGAAAATGTTCAGCAAATGAAGTTACACCTGGAGGATATTCAGAATTTCTTTAAACAGGGTCTGGCTACTAAAAATGAAGTTTTAAAAGTTGAAGTCCAGTTATCCGAAGCACAGCTTGCTCAGATAGATGCAAGAAATTCCGTTAAACTTGCTGCCGTGAACTTTGATAATGTAATCAATATTCCCTTGTCTACTGATATCGATGTTCAGGAAAATATTTCGGTTGAAAACGAAAATATTCAGGATATAGATCAACTGATTGATAAAGCAATGAAAAACCGGCCGGATTTGAAGTCATTGGAATACAAACTGAATGCCAGTAAAAACGGAATAACTTTAGCACAATCAGGCTGGTATCCACAAATCGTTTTAGGAGGCGAATATGATTATGAAAAACCAAATTCCAGAATTCTGCCTCTCATGGATAGATTTAACGGTACCTGGGCTGTTCAAATTGGTTTAACTTATACGTTATGGGATTGGAATTCAACTAAAGCACAAACTACACAAGCTGAGTCTCAGTATGAACAGACGAAAGATAGTTATGGTACTTTAAAGGATGCAGTTACTCTTGATGTTACTCAAAATTATTATAACCTGATTAAGGCAAAAGAAACAGTTTTAGTTACAGAGCAGACTGTAAATCAGGCTGATGAAAACTACCGGGTTACAGATGACAGGTTCAAGCAGGGGCTTACTCTGAATTCGGAATTACTTGATGCCGAAGTTGCGTTGGTCCAGGCTAAAACAAATTATGCCCAGTCGATTGCTGGTTTTGAGATTGCAAAAGCGCAGATTGAAAGATCAACTGGCGGAAAATGATATTTAGAAAATTAAGAAGAGGAAGAAAATGAATAAAAATCTAAGATATTTTGTAATAGCTCTTGTAGCTTTTATAGTTATTATTGCTATCCTTTTGCATAATAAATCACAGCTAAAAGCTGCTGAATATGTCCAAAAGATAGATGCATATCCGGTTAATGTTGATACCGTTAGTTCAAAACATATTACAGATCATCTTAATCTGGTTGGAACTATCCAGGCTAATAATGATGTTCCTATTGTATCCGAAGCGCTTGGAAAAGTAATAAGTATCTCTGCCCAGGTTGGAGATTTCAAAAAAAGCGGCTCTACTTTAATGCAGCTTGAAGATGAGGTTGAATTGGCTGCGTTCAAAACAGCAGAAGTTAATTATATTAATGCCCAAAAAGATTATGAGCGTTACAAGGCTCTTTCCGCCGAAAAATCCGTTACCGATGCCCAGCTTGAAACAGCAAAACTTGCACTTCAATCGGCAGAAGCACAGTATGTTACTTCTAAAAAAGCTTATGAAGATACTAAGATCGTTACACCTATTTCAGGTATCGTTAGTTCTAGGAATGTGGACCTTGGGGATTATATCCAAAAAAATAATACAGTCGCAGAGATTGTTGATATAGCTACCCTCAAGGCAATGATCAATGTCGCTGAACAGGATGTCTTCAATCTAAAAACCGGCGATAAAGTACAAATTACAACTGATGTTTATCCGGGAGTAACTTATGAAGGGAAAATTAAAAATATTGGAAGTAAAGGAGATGCTGCTCATACTTATCCTGTTGAAGTAGATTTCCCAAACAACAAAGAACATCCGCTGAAAGCCGGCATGTTCGCGCATATGATTTTTAACCCTGCAACAAATTTAACATCTCTCGTTATACCGCGCGATGCTTTGCTTGGAAGCATTAAAGATGCGCAGGTTTATATCGTTGAAGGCGGTGTTGCAAAATTACGTAATCTTGTAATCGGAAATACTTCGAATAATACACTGGAGGTTTTATCCGGCTTGCAGGAAGGGGATGTTATTGTAATAAATGGTCAAAATAATTTAAAAGAAAATTATAAAGTAAAAATTGTTCAATAATTGGCTTAAACTGTCTTCACTTATGACAGGCCTGTATTTAAGGCAATTGCAATTGAATAGAGAAAAGTTTATTTAGGAGATTATAAGATGACGATTACCGAGCTTTCGATTAAACGGCCCACATTAATAGTGGTGATATTTTCAGCATTGGTGTTGTTGGGAATCTATAGTTATACTCAGCTTAATTACGAGCTTCTGCCTAAGATCACTCCCCCTGTTATCACTATATCAACAATTTATCCGGGCGCATCGCCGAACGAAGTTGAAACGTCGGTTACTAAACCGGTTGAAGATGCAATTTCAACTCTTGACCAGGTTGATTATGTAACCTCAAACTCCAGCGAGGGCGTTTCATTTGTAGTAATTCAGTTTTTACAGTCGGCTAATGTGGATATTCAGCTTCAAAGTGCGCAAAGGAAAGTAAATGAAATATTAAATACTTTGCCTTCTGAAGTTAAATCACCCGTGCTTTCAAAATTTGCTCTCGATGAGATTCCCGTTTTAAGGATGGGTGTTACAAGTAATATGCCGCCCAAACAATTCTACCAATTCGTTGTTGACAGGATCCAGCCGAGAATTTCCAAAATAGCCGGCGTGGGACAGATTACACTGGTTGGCGGAAATGAAAGAGAAATAAAAGTTAATTTGAACGCGGATAAAATTCGTTCTTATGGTTTATCTATCATGCAGGTCGTTCAGTCGATTCAATCTTCAAATCTCGATTTTCCCGCCGGCAAAATTGATAACGGCTCAAATCAGTTTGTTGTTAGACTTGCCGGAAAATTTAACTCAACGAATGCTCTTACAAGCCTTATCGTTGCTCACCTGGCAAACGGAAGTAATATAAGACTTGAAGATATTGCTGAAGTGGAAGATGGGATAAAGGATCCGGATAGTATCAGCAGGATAGACGGTGTTACTTCTATCGGCATTCTGGTTCAAAAACAAACAGATGCTAATTCTGTCGATGTTAGCCGGCTGGTTAAACAGGAATTGAAACGGATTGAAAGTGATTTTAAATCAGATAATGTAAAATTTAATATTGCTCAGGATGAATCCCAATTTACGATTGATGCAGCTAATGGTGTTAAAACTGACCTGGGTCTCGCCGTACTGCTTGTTGCAATTGTGATGCTCCTGTTCCTTCATAGTTTTAGAAACTCATTTATTGTTATGCTTGCAATCCCTTGTTCCCTAATCTCAACTTTCACTGTTATGTTGATTTTCGGATTTACCTTGAACCTCATGACTTTGCTTGGGCTTTCACTAGTAGTCGGGTTTTTGGTTGACGACTCAATAGTGGTATTGGAAAATATTTACCACCACCTTGAGCGTAAGGAAGAAAAAAGAGATGCGGCCCTTAAAGGGAGAAATGAAATCGGATTTGCGGCTCTTGCCATAACTATGGTCGATGTTGTTATATATGTCCCTCTTGCACTAACCGGCGGATTGGTTGGAAACATTCTGAAGGAGTTCGCAGTTGTGGTTGTTATCTCAACACTGCTAAGCTTGTTTGTTTCGTTCACTGTTACACCTCTGCTTGCATCCAGGATTAGCAAGCTTGAAAGGCTTACCAAGGCCACTATTATAGGCAGATTTGCCCTGTGGTTTGAAAAGGGCTTTCATAATTTAACGGCTCAGTATATATCTATTCTAAAATGGGCTCTTGTAAATAGAATAAAAGTTATTCTGGCTGCCTTCGTTTTATTTATAGCATCTCTTTCCCTTATTGGATTCGGATTTATTGGCGGCGAATTCATGACCCAGACTGACCGCGGCGAATTTGCTGTTATTCTTGAAATGCCTCTTGGCTATACGCTGGAACATACAAATTATGTTACGGAAAGCGTTGAAAATTATATCAGTAAAATGCCGGAATTGAAAAATTTATTTGTAAGTGTCGGTTCATCAAATGAAGGACTGGTTGGGCAGTATTCCAATAATACTACAGAGCTTGACGTTTCATTGGTCTCTAAAGAAAACAGAAAAAAATCGACGGATGATTTGGGAAATGAAATTAAAAAATTCGCGGAAACAATTCCTGGTTTGAAAGTACGTGTAAACCCAATAGGTATTTTTGGTACTGCCAATCAAACCCCTATTCAATTAATTGTAAACGGCTCAAATAGAAATGATGTTCAAAAAGCCGCAGATAAGTTGCAGACAATAGTGAAAACTATTCCCGGAACTGCAGATGTCAGGTCGTCTTCAGAAGATGGCAACCCTGAAACTCAAATCGATATCGACCGTCAAAAACTTGCTGATTTTGGTTTATCTATAGCCGATGTCGGCTCTGTTTTGAATGTCGCTTTTCAGGGTAATGATGATTCCAAATACCGCGACGGTGATGATGATTATAGTATAAAGATTTCATTGGATAAGTTTGACAGGTCTAAAATTTCCGATATTAAAAATCTTACTTTTATTAATAAATTCGGGCAATCCATTCAGTTAATGCAGTTCGCAAATGTTTTTCAAACAACCGGGCCTACAAAGCTTCAAAGAGTAAACAGGATTCCGGCTGTAACCGTTTATTCGCAGGTAATTGGCAGACCTACCGGCACCGTTGGCGCGGATATAAAGAAAGCGGTTGAAAAAGCAGGCATGCCGAAAGGTGTCGATATCTTTTATTGGGGTGATCTTAAAAATCAGGCGGATTCATTCGGCAGCTTGGGTATTGCTCTGTTTGCTGCAATTATTTTTGTATATATGATTATGGTTGCTTTGTATGATTCTTATTTTGATCCTTTCGTCATTTTATTCTCTATTCCGCTTGCCATGATCGGAGCTTTACTTGCATTGGCTTTAACTATGAAATCGTTAAATATTTTTTCAATACTCGGGGTAATTATGTTGATAGGACTGGTCGGTAAGAATGCAATTCTTTTAGTCGACAGGACTACCCAAAAGAAGAAAGAAGGAGATTCAACTTTTGATGCTCTCATTGAGGCCGGAGAAAGCAGGATAAGGCCAATTATGATGACTACTGCTGCTATGATTTTTGGCATGCTTCCGATTGCAACTTCTACAGATGCAGGATCTGAATGGAAATCCGGATTGGCATGGGCAATTATAGGCGGATTAATTAGCTCACTCTTTTTAACTTTAGTGCTTGTACCTGTTATATATTCAATTGCTGAAGGTTATAGGGAAAGACTTCCTGTCTTCTTTTCAAGGATATTTTCTAAAAAGGAAAAGGCCGTTGCCGAACCGGATGATGATCTTGGACTCCAGGGAAAATAATAAAAATTATTGAGGCGGATTTTATATCCGCCTTTTTTTTTACCCCGCTTTTTATTGTGTGAGGTTCACCTTCAAGGTGAGCCTCACATTCTGTATTTGGATTTATAAAATAATTCAACCTCGCCAACTTAATTACCCCCGAATCTCGAATGAAAGAAATATCTGCCCACCGCCGGGCAGTTTTATATCCCAAGCTTAACTTCGGGTTATGATTTAATCCCTGCATTCAGGAAACCAATCTCACGTGAGGAAATTATAATTTTTATTATAGTGTGACTCAAGAACCAAGTGATGAAAAACGCTTTAAATAATTAAAGTGATCTATTCATTGCTTTATTAATTTAATTATAACAAAGTTTACATCGACAATAAAATTGTTTTAATTTTTTCCCGTTTAATAGTTCATATTATAGAGGTAAAGATGAGCGGCGTAATAATTGAGGATATCTCCCTGAATGTTTCCGATGGAACAACGATGTCGGCATTTGTAGCAAGGCCTAAGGATTCTGAAAAGCATCCCGGCATATTTGTATTCCAAGAAGCATTCGGAGTAAATTCTTATATACGTACTATCGCTGCAAAATTGGCTGAGGAAGGTTTTATATCAATTGCTCCTGAGCTATTTCATCGTACCGTAAAAGGTTTTGAAGGTAACTATAATGATTTCGAAAGCACACGTGTTCATATCCAGGCGCTTAATAATGAAGGTTTAATCGCTGATATCTTATCTGTTAATGAGTGGCTTAGAGATCAGAAGATGCTGTTGCATAACGAAATTGCTTCAATTGGATTTTGTATGGGTGGCAGAGTATCATTTCTTGCAAACACATTAATAAACCTTAAAGCTGCAGTATCTTTTTATGGTGGAGGAATTCCTGCATTATTAGACCGAGTTACCGGTATACAAGCGCCAATGTTAATGTTCTGGGGTGGGTTGGATAAACATATAGATGAAAATCAGATAAATACGGTTACGGCTGCATTGAAAATGAAGAATAAAAATTATGTTAATGTTGTATTTTCAAATGCAGATCACGGTTTTTTTTGTCATGAGCGTTCAAACTATAATCCCAATGCTTCTAAACAGGCGTGGGCACTGACTACTGAGTTTCTGAATTCTTATTTATTAAAAAATTATTCCCTGCATTAGCGCCTGTCTATGGGAGATGACGGTTTTAAATCGGTGAACCCTTTACTTATTCTTTTATCGAATGTTAACGATCAAATCACATAAAATCATCTATTATATTCACCGATACATTATTGTAAAAATCTCCCCTCGTTTGGAATTTCGGGTCAAAATGTATCGTCTGAATTTGGTTGACACTTTTTATAACTTAATATTTTACTTTATATAACCTCAGGAGGAGTGCAGGGGTGGGTCGAAGCTATTAGTGGATAAAAAATCTTCTTATGAAATATTTGGGTTAAATTAATTTTATTTGGTAAATTTCTTATAATAAATTGCAGGTTAAAAATGTTAAAAAGGAAACTCGGTAAATCTAAATTAATTGTTTCTGCAGTCGGGCTTGGCTGCATGGGAATGTCGGAATTCTACGGTAAAGGGGATGACGAAGAGTCCATAAAAACTATTCACCGGGCAATTGAACTTGGTGTAAATTTTTTAGATACTGCAGATATGTACGGCATAGGACATAATGAAGAACTCGTTAGCAAAGCAATAAGTGATAGAAGAGATAAAGTAGTACTCGCTACTAAATTCGGAATTGTCAGGAATCCGGATGGCTCACGAAGTTATAACGGGAAACCGGAATATGTAAAAAAATCCTGTGAAGCTAGTTTAAGAAGATTAAAATTGGATACGATTGATCTCTATTATCTTCACCGCGTTGATATTCAAACACCTATTGAAGAAACAGTGGGTGCTATGTCTAAGCTTGTAGAAGAAGGGAAAGTGAGGTATATTGGATTATCAGAAGCATCATCCGAAACTATTAAACGTGCTTATACTGTCCATCCGGTAACTGCTTTGCAGTCGGAATATTCTTTATGGACTCGAGATCCTGAAGACGGGGTATTGTCAACCTGCCGTGAATTGAGTATCGGCTTTGTTGCCTACAGTCCTTTAGGGCGTGGTTTTCTTACCGGGACAATTAAAAAGATTGATAATCTGGCTGAAAATGATTTCCGTCGTTTTAATCCAAGATTTCAGGGACAAAACTTTGAATATAATTTAACTATTCTTAAACAAATTGAAGAACTTGCAGCGAAGAAAAACTGCTCCGTATCTCAACTCGCACTTGCATGGCTGCTTGCGCAGGGAGAAGATATTGTCCCTATTGCCGGGACAAAACATATTAAGTATCTCGAAGATAATGCAGGTTCTATTAATGTTAGTTTAATAAAAGAAGAGCTTGAATTATTGGATAAAATTGCTCCAAGAAATTTTGCTAAAGGATTACGTTATCCAGAAAACACAATGAGTTCGGTTAACCGTTAGGTATTATTGAATGAATTTAACAAAAATTGTCGTAACATATTACGTATCTGAAAATGAACGTTATCTTTATAAAGAAGCGCTTGATAATAAAGCACGTATTGTTTTTTTAAAAGATATTAGTAAAGAGGAACGTGCAGCAGAATTGGAAAATACAGATATCCTTATAACCTGGAATGTACCTAAAGAATTAGATGGGATTGAAAGAAGTACATTTAAACAGCTTCGGTTTATACAGCTCTTTTCGGCTGGTTATGATCATCTCAATTTTACTAAATTTCCGGATGATTGTTTAATTGCTGCTAATCAGGGAGCATATTCTGAACCGATGGCGGAGCATGTAGTTGCAATGATATTAACTCTTTCCAAACGTCTTTTGATCAATCATAAAAAAATGGCTCAGGGTGATTTCGATCAAATAACTCCCGGCAGGTCATTAAAGAATTCAACAGTCGGCATAATCGGCTTTGGCGGTATTGGTATATCCGCAGCTCATTTATTAAAAAACTTTGGTGTAAAAATTTTAGCCATTAATTCAAGCGGCAAAACTAATGAGGAAGTTGAGTTCATCGGCACTCTGAATGATTTGGATTATGTTTTAAATAAATCTGATATAGTTATTATCTCTATTCCTTTAAATGATTCAACACGGAACTTGATTGGTAAACGTGAATTGAATCTGATGAAACCAACTTCAATATTAATTAATGTTGCAAGAGGCGATTTAATCGTGGAAAAAGATTTATTTGATCATTTAGTGTCTAACCCTGACTTTTTAGCAGGAATTGATGCATGGTGGATTGAGCCCTTCAGGAACGGAGAGTTTAGATTAAATTTTCCGCTTTTGGATCTTCCTAACGTTATCGGTTCGCCTCATAACTCTGCTGTAGTCCAAGATTCTTTGATTGCTGGCCAAAAACGTGCTGTGGATAATGTTGTGAACTTTTTAGAAGACAAACCCCTCAGGGGCATTGTTAAAAGGAATTAAATTTATCTAAATTATACCAGTTAAATTTATTATTATTTTCTATTGTAAATCGATTACCTTAACCGGTTAGAGTTTCGCTTTACAATTATCATTAAGAATATCACGGAGAAATGAAATGCATTACGCACATCTTGGCAGAAGCGGCTTACTTGTAAGTAAAATTTGTCTCGGTACTATGAACTTCGGCGAGTATACATCCGAAACAGATAGTTTTAAAATTATGGATAAAGCCTTGGAACTTGGTGTAAATTTTTTTGATACAGCCAATGTTTACGGTGGAAAGCTGGGGCCCGGTACTACCGAAAGTATCGTTGGAAAATGGCTTGAACAATCTAAAAACCGCGATAAGATTGTACTCGCTACAAAGGTCTATAATAAAATGGGGGATAAGGTAAATGATTCAAAACTCTCTGCTTATCATATCCGTAAAGCCTGTGAGGACAGCCTTAGACGTTTAAAGACCGATCATATAGACCTTTATCAGATGCACCACATCGATCGTGAAACTCCCTGGGATGAAATTTGGCAGGCAATGGAATTGCTCGTTAAAGAAGGAAAAGTTATTTATATAGGCAGCAGCAATTTTGCTGCATGGAATATCGTTGAAGCAAACTACATTGCGGAAAAAAGAAATTTCTTGGGATTAGTTTCAGAACAAAGTATATATAGTTTGAGAAATAGGAACATTGAACTTGAAGTTATCCCCGCGTGCAGGGCGATGGGCGTTGGATTGATTCCATGGAGCCCAATTGGTGGCGGAATTCTGGCTGGAGCATTTGATAAAATTAAAGATGGACAGCGTCGTAGCCGCGAACCTCTTCAGCGGTCTGCTGAAAGGCTCCGGCCCCAAATCGAAGCTTATGAAAAACTTTGTAAAGAAATAAATCATAGTCCGGCTGATGTGGCATTAGCATGGATATTACATAATCCTGTAGTAACTTCTCCTATTGTCGGGCCCAGGACAATTGAACAGTTTGTACAGAATACGGCAGCAGCAGATATAAAACTTTCCGCTGATGCAATGAAAAGTCTTGATGAAATTTGGCCCGGTCCTGGTAATCAGGCTCCGGAGGCTTACGCATGGTAACAATTTTGTAACAGGAATATTCCACCGCAAGAAACCATCTGCCGTGATTAAATTATCCCGTCTTGCCGTGCCTCTCTGTGGGGCAGAGCGGGGGTGGATTAAAACCTTGCAATTTGTTTTATCTTAACTAAAAAATTAAAACCGGGTTTTACCCGGTTTTTTTTATATCTAAATTAACATTCGAAAAATTCCTTATTTGCCTGAACTTATACATTATTTAGGATTTTACCGGAGATAAAATGAATCTTTATAAAATTATTCCCTTTATAATTGTTTTCTTATCTATCCCTATGGCTGTTGCCTATTCCTTGGGAAGTGATACCACTTTCAATCTTATGCCTGTCCCGGCAAAGATTATTAAAATGGAAGGAAAGTTCAGGCTGGATACAACATTTACAATTAGTATTAACGGAGATCCCGGCAGCCGTATATATGGGGCTGTGGCCAGGGCATTGAGGCATCTATCAGGTCAGACAGGATTTTTCTTTACTCAGGATTTTATTTCAAAATCAGTTTCAACATTATCCGGGGATAATGATAACCCCTTTTTCTTAATTAAATGCAAAAATCACGGTAAACTTTGTACAAATGAAGAAGAATCTTATACCTTAACTATTTTACCCGGCAAAATAGAACTATTAGCAGAAACTGATCTGGGTGCTATTCATGGGCTGCAAACTTTTCTTCAGTTATTAAGTATCGATAGTTCCGGCTATTATTTCCCCGCTGTAAAGATTATTGATAAACCCCGGTTTGTATGGCGGGGTTTGATGATTGACGTATGCCGCCATTTTATGCCCGTTGACGTAATCAAACGAAACATAGACGCAATGGCTTATGTGAAAATGAATGTCCTGCATTTACATCTTAGCGACAACCAGGGATTCCGCCTGGAAAGTAAAACTTTCCCTGAATTAACAAAGCTGGGCTCCGATGGTTTGTATTTTACACAGGCCCAAATTAAAGATATAATTTCTTACGCTGACAAAAGAGGTATCCGGGTAATACCTGAATTTGATATCCCTGGTCATTCAACTAGCTGGCTTATTGCCCACCCTGAATTATCAAGTCTGTCTGAAGAACAAAGGAAATTAAATCCTGAAAATAAAATTGAAAGATATTGGGGTGTTTTTAATCCGGTTTTCAACCCGGCAATTAGCGCAACGTATAAATTTTTCGACAAATTTTTCAAAGAGATAGCGACGCTTTTTCCCGATGAATATATCCATATAGGCGGTGATGAAAATAATGGCAAAGAATGGAGCGAAAATAAACTAATCCAAAAGTTTATGACGCTGCATAAATTTAAAACAACGGAGCAGCTTCAAACATACTTTACAAAAAGGATACAGAAAATAATAACTAAATATCATAAGAAAATGATAGGATGGGATGAAATTTTTCAGCCTGGTATGCCGGATAATATTGTCATTCAATCCTGGCGGGGTCAATCTGCATTATTTAATGCTGCGGGGCATGGATATAAGGGAATATTATCAAACGGATATTATCTCGACTTATGTCAGGATGCATCATATCATTATTTAAACGATCCTGCTCCAGCCGATTCTTTTTTAAGCGAAGCTGTTGTTAGAAATATTTTAGGCGGCGAAGCTGCTATGTGGAGCGAACTTGTTACACAGGAAACTATTGATTCCCGCATCTGGCCGCGGACTGCCGCCATCGCTGAAAGGTTATGGTCCCCCGGTTCCGTAAAAGATGTAAACGATATGTATAGAAGGCTGGATATAATGAATTATAAATTGGAAGATTATGGAATAACGAGCTTAAAAAATCATGATATGATGTTAAGAAGATTAACCGGCGGAAATAATATTACTGCTCTTAAAATTTTTGTTGATGTAATTGAGCCTTTAAAAGGATATGTAAGGTATTCTCAGGAAATTCATTATAGTTCATATTCTCCTTACACCCGAACTGTAGATGCCGCAAGTCCTGAATCAAACATTAGCAGAACATTTATAAATCTTGTTGATGAATTTTTATCCGGAAATAAAAACTCTTTGGCCAAAGCTGATTCTATTATGAACCTATGGAAAGAAAATTATTCTGAACTTTCCGAAACAATTAATTCATCCCCGCTTTTAAAAGAAATGGCGCCAATGGCTTTGAATTTAAAACTTTTATCGGAAGCAGGGCTGGAAGCGGTAAATTTTATTAATAAAAATCAGAAACCCGGGGCGGAATGGCTTAATGAAAAAATAAAGTTGCTGGATGCTGCTAAAAAATCCAATGGCCAATGTGAACTGCCCGTTACAGGGGTCTTCGAAAAGTTAATTAAGGCAGCGGTTCACTAATAAAATAAAAATGTGAGGTTCACCTTAAAGCTGCACTCACGTAAAGAATAATTAATCCAACAGTGCTAAACTGTTTAATTTATCCAGCTTCTCTTTGCTGTATCTTTTTAGAAGGTATTCTTTTACTTCTTTTAATGGAAACATTGCCTTATCAAATAAATAATCAAGCCCTATACCATCAAGCAGGGCATTTAATAGTTTCACTTCAAGTTTTGGATTTTTAAACCCCACCTTTTTTGCAATATCCTCCATTACATGAAGATATTTTTCATTGAATAAATTTGACATTTTCTTACTCTCTTCAAACATTGCCGGCTGAAAAATAAAAGCAGTATACAGCTTCCAGCGTTCTTCATTTTCTTCATAATATTTAAAAGTTGCTTCGATAATTATGCGCAGTTTTTCATAAGGATCATCAACAGTATTCATTATTTCAATAAACTTTTCACCTTCCTTCATTAATTCCTCAAATATTGCTTCTATAATTTTCTGTTTGCTCTCAAAATAATTATAAGCTAAACCCTTGGAAATATTGGCGGCTTTAGCGATATCGTTTATTGATGTACCGTTGAATCCTTTTTCTGCAAACAGCTTTAATGCACTGTTTAGGATATTTTCCCTCGTCTTTTCCCGCATTTCCTGAAATTGTTGTTTTGATCTTGGCATTTTAGATTGAATAAATGTTCAATTAAAAATATTCTCAAAATTTTATTAAAGCAAGTATTTTTATAGCTTTTTAAAGCTTGTATAGCCCAATTTCTCTTTTCTTGACAAAATATGAAAATTTATTTATCTTTGACTAAACGTTTAGTCATTATAAAAATTCTTATGAAAAACTTAATATTTAATACATTGTTAGCATTTACTGCCTATACACAGATATATTCACAAAATGCTGAAGAAATTATTCAAAAGGCAGAAAACGCCGTTAAGGGAGAAACTGCTCATGGAACTATTGAAATGACAATTGCAACCTCGGAATTTACCAGGTCGCTAAAAATGGAAGCCTGGTGGATCGGTAACGATAAAGCATTGATCGTAACAAAGTCTCCTGCTATGGAAGCCGGGAATAAAACTTTGAAAATTGGAAATGAAATATGGAGTTATCTGCGTAATACGGAAACTACTATAAAGATTCCGCCGTCAATGATGCTGCAGTCCTGGAACGGTTCGGATTATACGAATGACGACCTGGTCCACGCTTCCAATCTTACTAAAGATTATTATTTAAAAATAATTGCTGTTGAAAAAATAAATAATGAAGACTGTTGGAAAATTGAGCTCACTCCTAAACCGGACGCTCCGGTCGTTTGGGGGAAAGTGTATTATTGGGTCAGGCACCAGGTTTTTCTACCATCTCTGATTCAATATTTTGACGAAAAAGGAACTATGGTCAGATATATGGTTTATTCTGATATTAAAACTATGCATGGAAGATTGATGCCGTCAAAGTGGATTATGTATAATGTTAAAAAGCCGGATCATTCAACTACTATGAAAGTTGATGATATGAATTTCGATACTAAAATTTCAGACAATATCTTTTCTTATCAGGAACTTGAACGGGGTAATTGAAAAGTGAAATTACTAATAAAACTTGCCTGGCGGAATATCTGGAGAAATAAGCGCAGGTCGCTTTTAACTTTGGCCGCTATTGTTTTCGCTTCTCTTGCCGCTATTGCAATGCGCGGGATACAATTAGGAACTTTTTCATTGAATATAAAAAATGCAGTTGAACTCTTTTCAGGCTACATTCAAATTCAGGATAAAGGTTATCTTGAAAACCCGACTTTAAATGCCAGCTTTAAAGTTAATGATAAAATGGTTTCTGCACTCAAAAGTACACCCGGGGTATTAAGCTATTCACCCAGGATCTATGCCGATGGTTTAATATGTTTTAAAAATAATTCTTCAGGTGTTTCCATTATGGGTATTCAACCTGGAATGGAAAAAAATGTAACCACATTTCAGCAGAATATCGATAGGGGTAAGTTCTTTGAGTCGGATTCAACAAATGAAATAGTATTGGGATCAAAATTAATGGATAATCTTAATGCTAAAATCGGCGATGAGGTTATTCTACTCTCTCAGGGTTACGATGGAACTCTCGGAAATCAGAAATTCAAAATTACCGGGACAGTAAAAATTGGTGCCCGTGAATTGGAATCCGCGGTTACTTTTATGGGACTTAAAACTTCACAATCACTTCTCGGCATGGGACCCAGGATTAGCGTTATTGCCATTAAAGCAGAGGACATTGAACAACTTAAAGGAATTAAAGACTCCCTTACCCGTAATGTTAATAATCCGGACCTGTCAGTGCTTTTGTGGAACGAGGTAAGCCCGGAAATGCAGCAGCAAATAAATCTTTCGAATATTAGAGGAATTCTATTTAACGGTATACTTATTGTTATTGTAGCTTTCGGAATATTAAATACGGTTTTAATGTCTGTTACTGAAAGATTTAAGGAATTCGGAGTAGTTCTTTCTATCGGCATGCCGCAATTAAAACTTACATATATTATTTATATTGAAACTTTTTTCATTACAATTATTGGTTTATTACTCGGGAATATAATTGGCTTTGCCGTTAACTATTATTTTGTTATCCACCCCATAGTTTTTGGGGGAGAGCTTAAGAAGTTATATGAAATGTACCATTACCTGCCATTGGCACAGTCATCGGTTCAGTTTTCAATATTTCTCAATGTTTCTCTTTCTATAATTATTATATCTTTACTTGCGTGCGTTTATCCTGCTTATAAAGTTTATAAACTCGAACCGTTAAAAGGAATCCGGCATACATGAAATCCCACATTAATAAAAAAGAATTTATATGCTGTTAATACTAGCCTGGCGGAACATCTGGAGAAACAAAAGAAGATCGTTGATTGTTATTTCATCCGTTGTGATCGGCCTGATTGCAATCGTCCTTACCAGCGGGCTTGCGAACGGAATGCTTCAGCAAATGCTTTTCAACCAGATAAATTTAGATATTTCGCATATTCAAATTCATAAAAAAGGTTTTAATGATAATAAAATTGTAAAAGATTTTATTCCTGATTATCAAAAAGTTGAATCGGTTCTTAAAAACGATAATGAGATATTGGCTTATAGTAAAAGAGTACTTGTACCGGGGATTTTAAGCAGCGCAGATAATTCTTCCGGAGTGATGATTAAAGGGATAAATCCTGAAGAAGAATCTAAAGTTTCGGTGATTAAAAATTCAATTATTGAAGGTAAATATATAGGCACGAATAAACATGATATAATTATCGGGAAAAAACTTGCCGAAAAGCTCGGAGTTAGCCTGGGAGATAAAGTAGTTGCGATGACCAATACCTTAAATGGTAACATTGGCTCAGATGTTTTCAGAATCGTTGGAATTTTCCAGACAGCGAATTCCGAATATGACAAAAGGGCCATTTATATAACCGCAATAGCTGAAGATGCAATGTTAGGATTCGATGAGCAGAAGGGGCAAAATTCATCATTGCAGGAAAACTTTACTGAAAATAAGGTTGCACCGGAAAGGTATTATGAGTTTGCGGTTATTACTAAGGATTTTGAAAATGTTGACTTAATTAAAAAAAATATTGAAGCAAAATTAGGCGGCGATTATGAGGTGCTAACCTATAAAGATTTACTTCCTATGTTGATTTATCAGATGGAGATTTTTAAAAAATCCATGCTTATAATAAATCTTATTATTGGCCTTGCTTTAATATTCGGTATTGTTAATTCAATGTTAATGTCTGTGTTCGAAAGAATAAATGAAATAGGGATTCTTATGGCAATTGGAATGAAGAATTCCCGGCTTTATTTGATGATTGTATCAGAAGCCTTCTTATTAGGTATTATAGGAACTGTTGCAGGTTTAACATGCGGATTACTGCTTGATTTACTGCTGTCTCATTCGGGTGTGAATCTTGGTTTATTCTCAGCAGGGCTAGAGGCAATTGGAGTCGGTTCAATTGTATATCCTGCCGTTTTAATAGGTGATATAATAAGTTCGGTTCTTATCATGCCGTTTGTTGCAATAATTGGAGCTCTTTACCCTGCATATAAGGCAATTAAGCTGGAACCGATTTATGCAATTAACTTTGTATAATTTATATAAAAATATTTTTCGTTAAAAAGTATAGAGAATCTATAATGGAAATTCTAAAAGCAGAAAAATTGATAAAAATCTATCAGGATAACGGAGTTCCGGTAAATGCTCTGCGCGGTGTTGATCTTTCAATTTCCAAAGGTGAATACCTTGTAATAGCGGGGCCGTCAGGTTCAGGTAAAACAACATTATTAAATTTGCTTGGTGCCCTTGATAAACCAACAGGGGGAAAAATATTTTTTGAGGGGGAAGATTTAACAGGTAAAACTAAAAGTGAACTTTCGGATATGCGGCTTCACAAGCTGGGTTTCGTGTTTCAGGCGTATAACCTGATACCGGTATTATCAGCATTGGAAAATATTGAGTTCAGTATGATGCTGCTTGGTATACCTGACAAAGAACGGCATGAGAAAGCCCTTGAATTAATGGATGACCTCGGAATTAAAGAATTAGCCGGCAAACGGCCTAATGAAATGAGCGGCGGCCAGCAGCAAAGAGTTGCTGTGGCAAGGGCAATAGTAAATAACCCTACCGTTGTGTTTGCCGACGAACCTACTGCAAATCTGGATTCTGTTACTGCCGCTAATCTTCTCGATTTAATGGAACGTATGAATATTGAAAAAAATATTACTTTTATTTTTTCATCACACGATAAAAATGTTATAGACCGTGCCAAACGATTGTTAATTTTGAAAGATGGGAAATTACTTGATTAAAATTTTATAACCGGAAGTTTAAATCCGAATGAAAAAATTTGAAATTCTATTATTGCTTCTTTGTTTATATGTTTCAAATTTATATTCCCAAATCGACTATTCCTTCTCAGGTTATGTTACAAATTTACCTTTTTACTCTGTCTACAATGATGAACTTGCAAACTTAACGGGTATAGATAAATATCAATTTGCCGACCTTACACGCTTAAGATTGCGCCCGGAAATTTATCTCGCTTCACAAACACGTATAAATATTGAGTATGAAGTTGATGCATTGTATTCGAAACTGAATTCTTTTTCATTTATCAGCCAGACAAGTACGAACCGCCAGATTGTTAACTTAAAATGGACAGTTTCAGATCAAAATAATTTAGATGTATCTGATTATATAGACAGACTTTATTTAAGGCAGGGATTCGACTGGGGAAACATTACTATAGGAAGACAAAGAATTGCATGGGGTGTAGGAAGAGTCTGGAGCCCCACTGATTTATTTAATCCAATTAATCCGGCAAATTTTGGTAAAATTGAAAAAGACGGGGCGGATGCTGCATCATTAACGTATAGCTTTGGTAATTTCACCGATATCAATTTGGTTTACAATCCGCAGGAAAAATTACAAACAAGCAATGCAGGATTCAGGCTGCGAACTAATTTTGATAAATACGATTTCGCATTAATCGGCGGATATTTTGATCAAAGAATAGTGGCAGGAGGTGACTTCGCCGGAAATTTTTATGATGCTGGAATACGTGGCGAGGGAATTATTTCCTTCAATAAAGATGACCCCGACAGTAATTATGTAAAATTTGTATTTGGTATGGATAATCAGTTCACATCTAAGCTGTACGCTCTTATTGAATACCAGTTTAATGGCGAAGGAACAGCAAATAAACTTAATTACGATCTTTTAGGCCTGCTTAATGGAAGAATAATAAATCTGAGCCGTAATTATGTAGATGCAAGCATTACTTATCAGCTAACCCCTTTATTTACAATTTCACTTTCGAATAATTCAAACTTAAATGACGGCAGCGGATATTTAAGTTTTACCGGAACTTATTCAATAACTGATAATTCATTTGCAACAGCAGGAATATTAACTACTTACGGAAATAAATTTACTGAATACAGTTACTATCCATCTTCCCTATATCTGCAGGGTCAATTTTTCTTTTAAATTCAGATGAATTTCACTTTATACTAATTTTATATGCCCGCAGATTTTCTTAAAATTATCAATTTATTTAAAACGGTGATCTTTATATAGCAATTTTTACTCCAAATATCCTTTCTTTTTCCTTCCCCTTTGTCTAATTTTAGTCATGTAATGTACAGAATTATTCAATTTGTATTTTATTAAGAAAACAATAAATTATTAAAAATCATCAGGAGAACTAATAATGACTACTATAGTTGATGTCTTAGCAAGAGAAATATTAGATTCACGCGGTAACCCGACTTTGGAAGTTGAAGTTGCATTGGAATGCGGCGTTATAGGCCGAGCTGCAGTACCCAGCGGTGCATCTACCGGTGAGAATGAAGCAGTAGAATTAAGAGACGGTGATAAAAGCCGTTATAATGGTAAAGGTACATTAAAAGCAGTTTCAAATGTTAATGATAAAATTGCCGAAGAAATAATTGATTTTGACGCCGTTGATCAGGTGGCTATTGATCAGCTTTTAATTGCCCTGGACGGAACTCCAAACAAAGCCAACCTTGGCGCAAATGCAATTCTCGGAGTTTCACTGGCTTGTGCAAAAGCAGCAGCAGAAGCTCTGGATTTACCTTTGTACCGTTACATTGGAGGTACGAATGGCCGTACTTTACCAGTTCCAATGATGAATATTTTAAACGGCGGTAAACATGCAGATAATAATGTGGATTTCCAGGAGTTTATGGTCATGCCGGTCGGCGCTCCTAACTTTAAAGAAGCTTTAAGAATGGGTGCGGAAACTTTCCATTCTTTAAAATCAGTGCTCGGTAAAAAAGGTTACAACACTGCAGTAGGCGATGAAGGTGGTTTTGCACCAAGCTTAAAATCAAATGAAGAAGCTCTTGAAGTAATTCTTGAAGCTATAGAAAAAGCAGGATATAAAGCCGGCAGCGATATCTGTATTGCCCTGGATCCTGCAGCCAGTGAAATGTGGGATAATGACAAAAAGGCTTACCAATTTTTTAAATCAGATAAATCTTTTATGTCTCCTGAAAAGATGGTTGATTACTGGGCTAGCTGGATAAATAAATATCCTATTATTTCTTTGGAAGATGGTATGTCCGAGTTTGATTGGGACGGCTGGAAGCTGCTGACAGATAAAGTTGGCGGAAAAATTCAATTGGTTGGCGATGATTTATTTGTAACAAATACTGAATTCTTAGCAAAAGGAATTGAACTCGGCGTAGCTAATTCTATCCTTATAAAAGTAAATCAAATCGGAACTCTGACAGAAACCCTGGATGCAATTGAAATGGCAAAAAAAGCCGGTTATACTTCGGTTATCAGTCACCGTTCGGGTGAAACTGAAGATACTACTATAGCTGATATTGCTGTTGCGGTAAATGCAGGGCAGATTAAAACCGGTTCAGCTTCAAGAACAGACAGGATTGCAAAATATAATCAGTTGCTCCGTATTGAGGAAGAACTGGATACTACTTCCCTGTTCCTCGGCTTAGATGCTGTTAACTATAATGCATAAATTGAATTCTCTGTAATATTCAATAAACCCGGTTTCAATTGGAAACCGGGTTCATTAACTATAGTATAAAGAAAAGCCCGGTTATTTTTTATACAAGTCCTAAATCTCATTTCTTTTTTTTATTAAGTTTACAAAAATTAATTTATTTAAAATATTATTTAATTAAGAATTTCTTTTATGCAGTTTATTGGCGAACTATGTGCTCTTGCAACAGCTTTCTGCTGGTCGGCCGGATCTTTCGCATTCACTACTGCTGCCAAAAGGCTTGGCTCAATTCAACTAAATATTAACCGGCTAATCTTAGCGGCAATATTTCTGTCAATTACAATTGCAGCATTGGGGTTAAGTTTTAAACTTTCTGAAATCCAGGTTTTTTATTTAGCCGTCAGCGGGGTAATCGGTTTTGTTTTTGGTGATACGTTTTTATTTAAAGCCTTCCAGTATATTGGTGCAAGAATTAGTATGCTTCTAATGTCGCTGTCGCCAATAATCAGCGGTTTACTTGCATTCTTTTTCTTAAATGAAGTGATCAGTGGATGGGGAATTTTCGGAATAATTGTTACCTTAGTTGGTGTAGCGTTAGTTATTGTTGAACGAAAAGAAACACCGGATTCTAAATATAAAAAAAGCAAAGTCGGAATAATTTACGGTTTATTGGGATCTTTGGGACAAGCCGGCGGCTTAATATTTGCAAAAGAAGCCTTCAATGCTGGGGAAATCAATGGTTTTGTTGCAACTTTTATAAGGATTGCAGGCTCAATTATTATCCTGCTCCCTATTGTCCTGCTTACACATAGATATAAAAACCCGGTTTTAATATTTTCCAGGGATTTGAAAGCTTTAAGATCTACTGTCCTGGGAACAATCTTAGGCCCTTACCTGGGTGTAACATTCAGTTTGATTGCAGTTGAACATACAAAGGTTGGAATTGCTGCTACATTAATGTCAACCATGCCTATTATAATGCTGCCTATTGCAAGATACGTTTATAAAGAGAAACTTAACTGGCAGGCGGTAACAGGTGCGTTTCTGGCAGTAGCAGGAGTATCAATATTATTTTTAAAGTAGTTTAGTTTCCGGCGCTGAATCCAAGTACCCGCCTGTTAATCGCTTATAAACATCAAAAGTTGTAATATCATAACAGATAAAAATTATTTTTTCTATCTTTTTATTTTTCGCAAGAAACTTAGATGCTTCATCAATTGCAATTTTAGTTGCTCTTTTAACCGGGAAACCGTAAATACCCGTGCTTATCGCCGGGAAAGCAATTGTTTTTATACGATTTTCAACCGCAAGTTTCAAACAGTTTTTATAACAATTGGCTAGTAGAACTTCCTCATTTGCCCGCCCTTCTCTCCAGACCGGTCCGGGAGTATGAATTATATATTTTGCAGGCAGTTTAAATCCGGGAGTAATTTTTGCTTCACCGGTATCACAGCCGTTTAAATTTCTGCAATAATTTAAAAGTTCCGGACCTGCAGCATTATGAATAGCTCCGTCAACTCCTCCCCCGCCTAGTAGTGAAGTGTTAGCGGCATTTACAATAGCATCAACACCTAATTTGGTTATGTCTCCGAACTCAATTTGAATTCTATCGGGTATCATGGCTGTTAGTAAAAGTAATTTATTTCAAATAAATATTTGTTAATAATATAAAACTATCTTTTAAAAAATTCAGTTGCCATTTTATCCCATTCGGCATTATCCATTTTTTCAAATTCGCCTATATACAATTCTGTTTCCGGGCGTGGCGCATCGTCTTTAGGCTTAACGGATTTATTTCTTAACTCAATAAAGCGGTCAAGGTCATTTTCATAAAAAGTAACTGCCGTTTTACCGATTGTCAGATCTTTCAATTCCGAATCGATATCATCTGCATCAATGATGCAAATCCAGTTGCTGTTATATGAAGAAATATCAAGAACTTCAAGATCGCTTTTTAGTACTGTGTTAATTCGTGTTACTTTACCGCTAACAGGTGAACTAAAAGTAACTGAACGCGTACCCTGTATAACAGTAAATAAAGACTGGCCTTTTTTTACAGCCATACCTAAATTGGGAAATTCAATCGAATCGATCTTGCCGATTAATTTTTTCGCAAAATCATCAATACCTATTTTTGCAGCGCCGTCCTGGCCAATACTTAACCAGCTATGCCCCGCAGAAATAAATACACCGCCGGGGATTGCAAATTCATAAGTAAGGAAATGTTTTGACTCCGTTAAATGAGATATGTGAACTTTGGGCTTCAGTTGTTTTTGTATGCGGTCTTTTCTTTTAATAAGTATTTTTTTTACGAATTCAAGTAATTCGTCTTCAGTAAAAGGCTTCTGTACATAATCCATAGCTCCGAACTTCATACATTCAACAGCCGTTTCAACAGTTGCATAGCCTGTTATTATAACAACATCAATATCCGGTCTTAACTGCTTTACGGATTTTGTTACGTCCACACCGCTCATTTCAGGCATCTTTAAATCCGTAAAAACAAAATCGTAATGATGTGACTGGATTAGCCCTAAAGCTTCTTTACCGTTTTCTACTGTATCAACGGAATAACCATCAATAACCAGGATCTTTCTAAAACTGTCTAAAATAACCGGTTCATCATCAACACAAAGAATCTTAGCTTTAGGGTCTTCAATTTCAACCCGTTTTAATGTTTTTGCTTCTCTGGTAAAATCCAGGTTTAAACTAACGTGTAAGGCAGCTTCGCGGTCTGTTTTTAATTGAGTCTCTTTATATTTTCTGCCGAAATATCTTATGAAAATATCAGCGATAACAAATAATATTACTGCTAAAATAAGTAGGGGCATATTTTATTCTCCTTAAAATATATTTAACGCTTTATGCCGTTTTTAAATATTTAAATTCATCTTAAAAACTGAATTTACGCACATATTAAAAATTTCATTAAGTAGCCCCGAGTTTTAACTCGGGGGAATTATCAGGCCCGGGCTTTATTTGCTTTTCCGCCTCCGGCGGAAAAGCCGAACAAGTTTTGTAATTTATCAATCCCTGCCGATCGAATCGGGACAGGCTCTAAATGTCGGGGCTACTTTAAATATCATTTGCGTAACTTCAGTTAATAAATAACAACAACTATCCATATCCTTAAAGACGGTCGGAACTGCATGGAATTAATTGTGTTAATTCAAATTCATTATCCGAGGGGATAATCCGGTAGAACCAGCCGTTAAAATATGGATCTTTCTCCACAATGCTTGTATCGGTTAAAAGCCGGGTATTTCTTTCCAGAATTTTACCGCTTACAGGGCTTAATATCGTATGAATCAGATCATCTTTTGATTTTACCTGGGCACAGGCATTTCCCTGCACAATTTCGCTGTCAACACTTGATAATTCAATCTCTGATATTGAATCAATGGTTCTAAGAAATAAATCGGTTACGCCAATTAAAACCGAACCGGAATTTCCTGCAGCCGCCCAGCTTGCATATCCTAAACGAAAATATTTTGCAGGACACGGTACATAGATGATTGAAGCATCATTCACGGAAATCTTTGATTCAATTAATTTTTTCTGAATATCAACATATTTCAATCCGCGGGATACAGATGACAGTAATTCATCTGCACTGAACGGTTTCGGAATAAAATCGATAGCCCCATTATAAAGCGATTTTACCGCATTTTCAACTGTTGAAAATCCGGTTGTAATAATAACCGGCGTATTTATTTTCATTTTTAAAAGAGTATCAAGAAATTGGAATCCGTCTATATCCGGCATCATAATATCGGAAATAATCAGACGGTAAGAATTCTTTTCAACCTTTGCAAGAGCGCCGCCGGCATCCGGGGACGTATCAACTTTCAACCCTTCGGCGCTGCAAATTTTATCCACGGCGTTAATAATAACGCTTTCATCGTCAACTACTAATATATCAAATTGCTTAGCCATCTTTTAACCTGAATACTGCATAGGCAGATGGATGATAAATGTTGTGCCTTTGTTTAATTCGCTGTCCACATTTATTGTACCGTTATGGTTATCAACTATACCCCATATAACAGCAAGCCCCAGACCAGTACCTTTCTGTCCTTTTGTGCTGAAAAACGGTTCGAAAATTTTGGAGAGATCATCTTTAGAAATACCGCATCCTGTATCGGCTATTTTTAATTCAATATAATCTCTTTGGCCTCCTGCATCTACAGCATCCCATTTCTGCCAGTCGCATCCTTTTCGTGTGCATCCTTCAAAAATTCCCTGCGACGGAACTTCAAAACTATAAACAGGCGCTCCGCATTCAGGGCATTGTTTACCTTCCCTGATTAAAGAAATACTGCACTGCGGGCACATAAAAGAAATTTCTTTTTTTACATCTATATCAATACCGTATTGATGACGGTATTTTCCGTAAACCGGATCAAGATTTATAAAACCTTCGTTCCCGCCGCAACGCGCCTTAATTTTTATTGAAGACATACCGTCTATTTTTACTTCATTGTCAATTAAATCATGACGTTTCGGGCAAATAGCCTTTTTTATATGCGTTATTCCTAATGGCGAAAGACTAAGTATGGATGATGTTATTGTAATTGATCCGTTCTTTTCAATAGCATCATGAGCATTTACCAGCAGATTTATTATTACCTGCTGCATTTGATTCGAATCGACTGTAATAGCCGGCAGGTTCGGATCCAGGTGTCTGATTAATTTGATGTGGTCTATTGAAAGTTGATTTTCTACAACGCTTATAGCATGTTCTATTATTTCATTTAAGTTTGCTTCATTTTTTTTGGGAACAGACTGCCTTGCAAAATCGAGCAGGCTTTTTACTATTTCCCGGCTCCGTTTTGTCTCCCGGACTATTACTTTCAAATCTTCCTGAAGTTCAGGATTTTTTTCCCTTTTAAGTAAAAAGCTGCTGTATGTAAGTACCCCGGTAAGCGGGTTGTTTATTTCATGTGCAACACCTGCAGCAAGTCTTCCCAATGAAGCCATTTTATCTGATTGAAATAACTGCAGTCGTGCTTCCGAAAGTTTCTTAGTCATATTATTAAATGACTTGGCAAGGCTTCCCATTTCATCACTACGTAAATCTTTGATGGTATAATTTAAATTGCCGGTACTTACCTGGTTAGTTGCGTTAAGTAATTCTTTTACAGGCTTATCAACCCATCTCCTGACAAAGAAACCTATAATAAAGCTTAAAGCAAGTATCGCAGAAATTGCAAAAATTACAATTTCCATTTCGCCTTTTTTTATCTGCTTATCAACGTCTTCAAGAGACATCGTTATATCAAGAACTCCAAGAACAATTTGTGACTTTGAATGAGCATGACAGTCCGCTTCATAGCATGACTGCTCATTATAAATCGGACTGATAATTCCCATTACTCTTGATGAATCAGGGCTTATTCTAAAATATCTTGTCCGGTCCTTTATAGGAAGTCTTTCCAGCGGTTTTCCTGCAGCATGGCATGCATAACAGCTTTCAGCATTTTTATCTACCATTTTTCCCAGGTCTTCCCGGTGTGATGAATAAATTATATCACCGGTTTTATTAAGAATTCGTACATCCCTGATACCGGGCTGTTGTCCGATTGTATTAATGTTCCTTAAGATACGGTCTCTTTGATTAAGGAGCATATCATACCTGGTACTGTTTTTTACGGTTTCACTCAGTTGGTTGGCGCCGCGTTCAACTTCGGCAAGCAGGCTGCTGCTGGTTGATTGAATGTTAAAATATGAAAAAATTCCAATCGTCAGAAGAGCAGTTATTCCTACCGCTAATATTAATTTAAAACCGATCTTCTTAAACATGGTTCTTAAATTCCAATACCTTTTTTACAGTTTTAAATTGCTTATATAATCTAAGTAATTATTTGCAATATTTTAAAGCTTATTTTTTCTTTATATGATTTAAAGAAACCAATTCCCCGGGTAAATTTTTAGGAAAACTTTTATCATCATGACAGCTTACACATGCCGGGTTTTTTGAAAAATCTTCTTTTTCATGACAAGAACTGCAGTCTAAATCTTTATGATTGTCGTTTAACTTCAGTCCCGTGATTTTATGATCAAATTTGCCTGTAATAAAGTTTTTATGACAGCTTTGGCATTTGTTGTCTAATTTAGTGAATTCGTCGTGCGTATCCATTCCGGTTGAAGTATGGCAATTTGTACAGGAGAGCTTTTGATGAAACTTATTTAATGCCCAGCCTGTTCTTACTTCATGATTGAATGGCCCTGCAGGTTTATCAAGATGGCATAAATTGCAGTCGTCGTTTTTATGGCAGGTGAAGCATGGTTTATGATGCTGATCCGGTGTTTTGTGAATTTTAAACGGAGCGCCCGGTACCTGCTGTGCAACAGGCGCTGGATTATTTTTATCGTGGCATTTGGAACAGTTTTCCTGCTTATGACAGTTAATGCATCCGGCGCCAAAAATTTTTGTGTGTTCATCATGGAAGAATGTAACAATCTTCCCCCGGTTGTAATTGGTTTCGTAAACAACCTTTGCCGGCTCTGCTAATTTGGGATGATCTTTACCGGTAAGCTTTTCGTTAACGGCGCTCTTCGCAATAGTTTTGTCCACTGTTTTTAATGCATGGCATGATACACAACTGTTGTCATGGCTCCATTCACGGTGGCAGTTTATACACTGGCGGTGATACGCTGCTTCCAGGTCAGGTTTACTTATATCCTGCCTGTTACGCTCGGATTCATGACAGTTTTTACAAGGTTGTATAGGGCCGTCAGTATTATAATGATGGCATGTAACACATCCCCCGGACATTCCGGACATTTGTGCGTGCGCTCTATGTTCAAATGTTACCGGCATATACATCTTTGAAAGCTCACCCAGTGTAACAACATTTGCCGTCTTCCCGGCATCCTCTGTTATTGAAACCATCCTATTTCGCGGGCATGATATTAGACATGGGTCATCATGTGTTGGTACTTCACAGGCGTGACATGATTTACAAGATAATTTATTTACATCCGGATGTTTACCTTGAATCTTATTCTGGCTTAAAGCTAATGATACTGTTATAAGTATATATAATAATATAAACTTTTTCATTGCTCACTCCCCCTGATAGCAAATTTGGTATGAGGGGAATAATGTTTATCCGGTATGCTGATAACCGGAAAATTCATCACAATTACCCTGTAGAATAGAATTAATAATGATGCAAATCCTATTGTTACGGAAATTTCACCTATAGATGGGAAATATGAGCCGAACGAATAAGGCGGAGTATAAGCAGTTACAAAATTATTTATTCGATTTAACAATACGCCGGATATTACAAGGCATGAAGCAATAAACAGCCATAACGGCGATTTGAGAACTTCTTTTGATAAAAACATACGTAAAGGAATTATTACACCAAACAAAACTTCAATAACAAACATTACGCTTGCGGTATTGAACTCTGTTAAATAAACAAATGTCTCCCTTATGAACATGTCTCCTATTTTGAAAGCTAAATAAACCCCAAGAATTGGCGCTACCATAGTCCCGAGACTTGAAAGCACTTCCATTTCAGGCTTTAGCCCCAATGATCTGGATGCCAGTATAGATTCAAATATTACCATCGGAAAGCCGACTGAAATTGCAGAGAGAAGAAACAATAATGGAAGTACCGGCGTCTGCCATAAAGGGTGCATTTTTGGCCCCGCAATTACCATAAGAGTTCCTAATGAGGACTGATGTAAAGTTGAGAGTACCACACCAAGTATTATAAACACAAACATTACTTTCGAAAGCCCGCGGTCAAGTAAAAGCAGAAGCCTTTCAACAGGTTTATTCAACCCGGAAAGTATGCCTTTCAATTTAACATGATTAATAAATCTTTCCGTAATGACAGGAAGGAATTCAATATATAAAACGGTCATGTAAATCATTACGCAGATACCAACTTCAAAAAGAGCGGATGTTCCGTTCCACATAATCATGGGATGCCAGATATAATACCATCTTCCTATATCCATTGAAACGCTTAACGCTACAAAAGTATACCCGAGAAGTGCAGTTAATAAAGCCGGACGGACAATATCATGATAATGCGTTCTGTGTATTACGTGGCCAAGCGCTGCAGTTGTAAATCCGCCTGCAGCTAATGCTACACCCGCGGCTACATCTATACCAATCCAAATTCCCCATGGGTATTGGTTATTCAGATTTGTCACCGCTCCTATCCCGAATACTAATCGTGCAAAGAGAAATGCCATTCCGTTTATAGCAAGTATAGTTAATACAATCACTCCCGGAGTGAAAAATTTCCTTCGAACAGGAGTTGGCTTCATATACCGGTTCATTTTTCGCCCTCCCCGGAATCTTTTCTGTTTTTAGTTATCCACATTAATCCTCCAAGAAGAGCATAAAGGGAAGCTGGGGGTACAAAGTAAGCAAATATTCCATGTTGAATGGATTCTGAAACACCGGGCGCCGGTTTTTCACTTAGTTTAGGAAATGCTAGTTTTTGAAATTCTTCACTTGCAATATAAAGCCAGGATGTTCCGCCTACTTCGTACTCGCCGTAAATATGATTTACATACTTTTCGGGGTTACGTTTGATCCTGTCGCGTGCTACTTTAATGAGATCGGTTCTTGATCCGTAAGTAAGAGCTTCAACCGGACAAATTTCAACACAGGCAGGAAGCTTACCAACTTTAGTACGTTCAAAACAGAAATCACATTTTTTTATTTCAGGATTTATTGCTTTATCATATTCGAATGCCGGAACCTGGAACGGGCAGGCAACCATACAATACCTGCAGCCTATGCATTTTTTAGTATTCCATGTTACTGCCCCATTTTCATTTTTAGAAAATGCTCCTACTATGCAGGCTGAAACGCACGCAGGATGATCGCAATGCATGCATTGAACTTTAACATTTATAGGTATACCGGAATTTTGTGGATTGTCATATTCATTTACTACCGTCAATGCTTTTGTATCAGGCCGCCTCATATGCTTAAATACGGAGCGGTCACTGTAATTTTCAAAATTCCCCGAAGGCAGGTCATGTGCTTTTTTGCATCCCCATTCACAATTCCGGCATCCAATGCATGTTGTAGTATCTACGAGTACGCCCATCCTGTCTTCCGACAGGATATTTTTAGCTTCGGCTTTTGTTTTGTTTGTTGATACACCTGCAATCGTAGTTCCCAGCACAGCGGCAGTTTTAAAAAAATCTCTTCTGTTTTGTTTTTCCAATTTTTCCTCTCCACTTAAAGTGAAGTAAAAATAACGTCGTCAATCTGATTCTTACTGCATCATTTTATAGAAAACTATGCCAAGTTTATAAGGATTTAATCTTGAAATTATGCGGCTGTAAAGTCTAATTTATAAGCAGTAAACAGCATATTACCAAAACGCAACTGTTGAATTATTCCATATGCTTCTCGTTTGTGATAATTCGTTTAAAACCTGTTTGCTGTTATTGAGAAAGTAAAAAATGCGGCGTTCAATGGACTAAAGTCCAGAGTTGGGGCAGGCAGGCCCTAAATGCCGGGGCTACTTAAACAACATTTGCGTAAATTCAATTATTAATTGACGAAATATTATACAGTGCATTGTTTATAAAATATACATTTTATTCTATTCTTGTAGGAGAAAATTATTGTAACTGATTGATATATAAGTAGATATCGAATTAGAATGAGATAAAATTTTAGTGGTATATGAATTGAACCTCATTTAATGAAATTAAAATAAAATCACACGGAGTATATCATGTGGACATTTTTATTAGCTCTTGTTTTAGTTTTTGTTGCGGTGGATCTGCTTGTTAAATTTGTAATTGATCCTCTCGCATCAAAAAAGTGGAAAAAAAGCAAAGTAATAGCTTCAAAGGAAGAAATTATTCAATCTTCAATGGGATTTGTCGGCGCAACAATGTTTGACGGCGGAAAAGCCAAAGAAACTGAAAATCTAAATTCTAAAACGGGTGAAGCAGATATAAAAAAAGAGGAACTTCCCGGATAACTAAACTCATCTGTAGTTTTATTCACTGATTCAATAGTATAATTTATTTTAGAACATAAGTTATCAGAATACTGAACTGTTTAAATTTAAGGAAAATGAGATGGTAGCACTGTTCGTTTTAGGGTTATTTTTATTTTTTATTATGTTGGATTTTATTGTTTTGAAATCTCAGGGAAAAACTCATCCGGCGTTTGAAAAGGTTTTATCAATTCCAGCCATGTCTATGCTTCCCGGGATGGAAATAGTAGTACCGCGCGGTATTTTACTTACGAAGGGACATGTATGGATGAAAAAAAATAAATCGGGATTAATCAAACTTGGTATCGACGAATTTATCAATAAGACATTGGGAAAAATTTCAATTCAGAATAATTTTAGCGCAGGACAAAAGTTGAATATCGGCGATGTACTGTTCGAAGGCAGGATTGGAAATAAAAAGCTGATGTTCCATTCGCCGGTAAACGGTATTGTAAAATCAACTAATTCATCCCCGGCGAATAAGGAAAGCTCTGAGCCTTACGGTAATTGGTGTATTGAATTATTATCAAATGATATTGCCGTTGGGAAAGGGATATCCTTTTCTGGTAATAATGCATTGAACTGGTTAAAGCAGGAGTTTATCAAACTGGATAATTTTTTAATAAAACAAGCCACCGGGCAGGAGCTTGCCGGCGTTACAATGTATGACGGCGGTAATTTTATTGAAGATGCTTCATCTGAATTAATAAAAAATAATGCTGAAGCTTTTGAAAAAGAATTTCTCTCATTCTAGTTGGAGTATTAAATGTTGAAAGAAAAAGGACTGCTCTTTGATGTAACAATGTGTGTCGGATGCGGTTCATGTTATAAAGCATGTAAAGAGCAGAATAAATTACCTGAGACAAACAAAGATTTTTTAAAAGATCACCTTTCCGAAAATACTTATACTGTAGTAGAACAATATGGTAATAAATACGCACGGAAACTATGTATGCACTGTAATGAGCCGTCCTGTGCTTCCGTGTGCCCCGTCGGTGCATTTAAAAAGAGCGATACCGGCGCAGTAGTTTATGACGGTGATAAATGTATCGGATGCAGATATTGTATGCAGGCCTGCCCGCACAAAATTCCCCGTTATGAATGGGAAAAAACACAGCCCAGAGTTCGCAAATGCGTTCTTTGCCACGATCGCGTAAAAGCCGGAAAGCTTACGGCATGTGCTGAAGCCTGCCCGACCGAAGCAACTTTGTTTGGTAATATGGAGGATCTGGTTTCTACGGCTAAAAAAAGAATGCAGAACCATCCGGGCAAATATTACCCTCATATATACGGACTTGAAGAGGCCGGCGGCGGGCATGTGCTGGTAATATCCCCTGTTCCGTTTGAACAACTTGGTTATACAGCTAAACTGCCTAAAGAATCAATGCCTTCACTAACAATGAAAGCAATGGAAAAAATTCCTCCTGTTGTTGCAATGGGCGGAGTTTTTCTTACCGGTATGTATTGGCTGACGAAACGTAAAAATGAAATTGCCAGAGAAGAAAAATATCCCGCAAAGGAACTGAAACATCATGAAGATAAATAATATTCTAAGACCGAGGTTTTGGAAGGTTGTTTCCGTAATAATAGTGACAGCAGGTTTATATTCAACATACTTCAGGTTTACACGCGGGCTTGGGGCTGCAACAAATTTGTTTAATGCTGTACCCTGGGGGTTATGGATAGGGTTCGATTTTTTGGGTGTTGGTCTTGCCGCCGCAGGGTTTACTATTGCCGCTACCGTTCATATATTTCACATGCATAAATTTGAGCCTGTTGTAAGGCCGGCTATTTTAACTGCATTTATCGGGTATTCACTTGTGGCAACTTTGTTGGTAGTTGATTTAGGTAGGCCAGAAAATTTCTGGCACCCGCTCGTAATGTGGAATATTCACTCGGTCATGTTTGAAATAGCCTGGTGCCTGATCTGTTATACAACCGTGCTTATATTGGAATTTGCGCCGGTTGTATTGGAAAAATTTAAATTAAATGCGCCGGTTAAATTACTTAAAAAGATTTCCATTCCTGTTGTTATTGCAGGAGTACTTTTTTCAACTTTACATCAGTCTTCCTTCGGTTCTTTATACTTAATTGTACCCGGAAGGCTATATCCGTTATGGTATTCACCGCTGCTGCCGGTACATTTTTATATTTCCTGTATCGGTGCCGGTCTGTCAATGGTTATCTTTGAATCTTATCTGATTGCAAGGGCATTCAATAAAGGACTTAAAATGAATATCCTTTCAGGCGCTGCATTTGCTGTCTTGATTGATCTGGTAACCGGTTTTTTATTAAAAGCTTTTGATTTCATCAGTGCAGGTAAACTATACCTGCTTATGGTTCCGGCAAAGGAAACATTTCTTTTTTATCTGGAAATATTAATAGGAACTTTTATTCCTGTATTCCTTTTAAGCCAAAAAAGAGTTAGGGAAGACAGAAAGTGGCTCTATATTTCTACCATATTTGTAATATCGGGTTTTATATTGAACAGGTTTAATGTAAGTATAACCGGTTTGGAAAGATCCGCCGGATACGCTTACTTTCCGTCATTCGATGAGCTCAGCATTACCCTTATGCTTGTTGTACTTGCAATGTTTGCATTCAGGCTTGTTGTAAAAATCTTCCCGGTTTTTGAAGATGACCATTACCCTCAACAGGCCAAACAAAAAAATATTTTTGGTATAAATAAATTAACATTGGGTGAATAAAATGAACAATCAAAATGAATCTGCGGGTAGTAATTACAATATGCTTAAATGCATATGGATGTCCTCCGGCATTATTGAATATAAATTGTGCGATAAAGAATTTGATTGTGAGAGCTGCACATTTGACAAAGTAATAAGAAACTTTTCAAGCGATGATAAACAAAATTCCGCCGGGGTGCCGAATATTGTAAATATTATATTAAATAAATTGGAAAATATTAAATACGACACCCAAATTATTTATTTAAGAAACAATTTAATAGCCCGTCGGATTTTACCTAATACATATTACCTGGGTGTTAACCCGGTGTTGGTTAGTTATCTTGACAATGTTGGAATGATGATGGAGTGCAGTGCCGGTAAAAATATTTCGTCAGGGCAAACGGTTATGAATTTCTTTGGCGAGTGGGGAACGGTCAGTTTATCTGCACCTATGAATTTTTCTATTTATGATAAAGTAAACAATCCCGCCGATGACCCTATGAAATCAAAGTGGTTTGCAATAATCGGGGCTATTCAACAGGAAATTACATCCGGACGATTGGACTATGATGGATGGGATCTAATGCATAAAAAATCAATAAAGATTATGTCGGATATAAAAACAAATTACCCGGCAGTCGGGCCTACCATGAATGACGGCGGGAGTAATGTTAAATACCTGCACCAATTATTGGGTAATGATAAATATTTGGAAATATTAAAATCTTTAATATTATAAAACGATTTAGATAATATTCAACTCACCCCTTGCCCCACTCTTTCAAGAGAGGGGAAAAACGGTTTGTGGGATTTGTCTAACCCTGGGTTGAAACCCAGGGCTACAAAGATTTCATCCCTCCGGGATTCAGGAAAAAAATCTCAAAGCCGCATAGCTCCGACTGTAAACTTCCCGACTTTGCACGCGATAAACATATCAACCCCCGTATCTCCAAGATATAAAATATCCTCCGGATCTATATTAAAATGATCAATAAAGTGTTGATATATTCTGCATTTTGCTTTTTCTAAACCCGCAATGAAATTATTTTGTGGTAAATTGCAAAATTTCTATATAATTTTGCAACAATGGGGTGATGTTAATTATGAAAACAAAAATATTAAATAGATTAAGTGTCCGGCTGATAATTTCCATTTCTTTGATACTTTTTAGTATCCTTACCGTTTATACATACTTCATTATTAAAAATCTTGATCAGTATTTAACTGAAGCGCGATATCAAAGCGCTAGTAATATCAGCGACCTGATTAAAAAATCAACAAGATATGGTATGCTGTTAAACAGGCGCGAAGATGTCCACCAGATTATTAAAACTCTCGGCACTGAATCCGGAGTTAATAACATACGTATTTATAATAAGCAAGGTATTATAATTTTTTCAACAGATTCTGCTGAAATAACTAAAAAAGTTAATGTTACTGCTGAAGCGTGCATTGCCTGCCATAACAGCAGTGTACCTCTTAATAAATTAACAATAAATAATAAAATCAGAATTTACAGGAACAGTGAGAATAAAAGAGTACTGGGACTAATCAACCCGATTCAAAATGAAGCCGACTGCTCAAACGAAAGCTGTCATGCGCATTCGCCGAAAGTTCAGGTTCTTGGGGTTCTGGATGTAGTAGTTTCACTTGATAAACTTGATGAAATAATTGCAAAAAATACAAAGGAAACTATTTTAACTTCAGTTCTTATTACAATTATAATTTCATTTTTCTGCGGGCTGTTTATTACATTACTCGTTAACCGGCCCATTAAGAAACTTACAAAAGGTATAGATGAAGTTGGTAAAGGAAACCTGGAATATAAAATTAATGTGAACACAAAAAATGAACTGGGGCAAATGGCGCATAAGTTCAATGATATGTCCGGTAAATTGGATGGAGCTTATAAAGAAATTAAAAACTGGTCGGATACTTTAAATGATAAAGTAATTGAAAAAACCGAAGAGCTCAAGAATATATACAACCAGGTAAATCAAATCGAAAAATTAGCTTCACTTGGAAAACTGTCGGCTACCGTTGCGCATGAGCTTAATAACCCTCTTGAAGGTATTCTTACATACAGTAAGCTGATCGCAAAAAAATTAAGAGCCGCTCAAAAAGATTCCGAGCACTCAAAAATTATAGATTATCTTGATTTAATTTCAAGTGAATCTGCAAGATGCGGTAAAATAGTAAAAGACTTACTCCTGTTCTCTCACGGTGAAAAAGATGAAGTAGCCAAAGAAGACCTTATTAATATTATTGAGAAAGCAGCCACCGTAATAAGACATCACCTGGAGATACATAATGTGTCACTTGAAAAAGATTTCCCTGATAAACCGGTTGAAATATGCTGTAATGCTCAAAAAATTCAGCAGGCGGTTATGTCACTTTTAATTAATGCTATCGAGGCAATGCCTAACGGGGGCAAAATTACGCTCAGGCTTACGAATGAAAAAAGGCAGGCAGTTCTCAGGGTTATTGATGAGGGGACAGGCATTTCTGAAAAAGATTTGCCGCATATATTCGAACCGTTTTATTCTACAAAAGAAGCAGCTACGGGAACCGGCTTAGGGCTTGCGGTTGTTTATGGAATTGTTGCAACTCAAAATGGTCATATTGAAGTTGAAAAGACCTCTATACAAGGGACTACATTTAAAGTATCACTGCCGCAGAATGGACAAAAAATTTAACAGGAACTAATATGAGTAACCGTGAAAAAATATTGATAGTGGATGATGAAAAGATTGTAAGAGAATCGCTTTTCCATTGGTTTGAGGAAGAAGGCTATCAAGTGGATATAGCTGAAGACGGCGAAGCCGCCCTGAGAAAGTATGAGAATACCCAATATGATCTTCTCTTAGTTGATATGAAGATGCCCGGAATGAGCGGTTTGGAATTGTTAAATAAAATTAAAGAGATTGATAAAAATTCCGTAATAATACTTATAACCGCATTCGCCTCCGTTCCTACGGCCATCTCGGCGTTGAAGAACGGGGCTTATGATTATGTAACTAAACCGGTAGATCCCGATGAACTTGCCCATCTTGTAAAAAAAGCTCTTGAACAAAGAGCGCTTAAAATTGAAAATCTCCAGTTGAAAGAAAAAATTGAAGAAATTATCAGGCCGGATAACCTGATTGGCGAAAGCTACCAAATGAAAAAAATTTATGAGCTTGTTCAAACGGTAGCTCCGGCTGATACAACTGTTATGATCAGAGGTGAAAGCGGCACAGGCAAAGAATTAGTTGCAAAAGCAATTCATATAAACAGTAAACGAAAATATTTTCCCATAATTCCGGTTAACTGTGGTGCGCTTGCAGAATCTATTTTAGAAAGTGAGTTGTTCGGGCATGAAAAAGGCGCCTTTACCGGGGCACAGTACAAACGTAAAGGTAAATTTGAAATGGCCGACGGCGGCACTATTTTCTTAGATGAAATTGGTTCGGTATCCGCTAAAATGCAGATTGAACTATTAAGAGTGATTGAAACAAAACAGTTTAACAGGGTTGGCGGTAACGAGGTAATTAAAAGCGATTTCCGGATAATTATTGCAACAAATGAACCGCTTGAAGAACTGGTTAAAACAGGCAGGTTCAGGGAAGATCTTTACTACAGGCTGAATGTTTTTACAATTATAATTCCGCCGTTAAGGGAACGGCGGGATGATATTCCTTTGCTTGTCGGCTTTTTTCTAAACAAATTTTCCACTGTAATGAATAAGCCGGTTAAAAACGTGTCTAAGGAAGCTATGGACTTTCTTATTAATTACAGTTGGCCCGGTAATGTCCGTGAGCTGGAAAATGCCATAGAACGGGCAGTTGTTGTGGGTAAAACCAAATCAATCCTTGTTGATGATTTACCTTTTCATGTTTCTTCATTCCAACTTGAATCCGAAGACGGAAGTAAAAGCCTGGCTTCGATTGAGAAAAAATATATTCTTAAAATATTAAATGAGAATCACTGGAATATCTCAAGAAGCGCCCAGGTACTAGAGATAGACAGGGTTACACTTTATAATAAAATCAATAAGTTTAATCTTCGTAAGAATGATTATTAATGGATATTTTTATTGTTCCTGTTAAATTCTCTAATGTTAACCTTTTAAAAAATCTGACTGATGAACTCACTAAAAGATTTTTTTGCAAGACTAATATTCTAGACCTGTCAATTGACATTGACAAATTTTTTTCAGAAGAAAGAGGACAGTATTTCTCCACCCAAATTATTGCAGAACTAATGAACATTACCGGTGAACTTAACGGTAAAGTAATTATGCTGACGGATGTGGATATTTATGTCCCGGTACTTACATTTATTTTCGGTGAAGCGCAGCTTAACGGAAAGCATTCGATTGTATCCGTATGCAGGCTTCATGAAGAATTTTATTCCGGTGAATCGAACAATAGCCTTCTTCTTCAGCGTACCATAAAAGAAGTATTGCACGAACTCGGGCACAATTACGGGCTCCTGCATTGCCTTAATTGGGATTGTGTTATGCATTCTTCCCCCGGCATTGAGGAAGTTGATATCAAAGGGAACACCTTCTGCAGAACGTGCGCATCAAAAATTGAGAACTTTAAATATTAAGTTAGTTTATGCAAATGATATTTAAAGTAGCCCCGGCCTCTGAAAGTCGGGGCTACTAAAAAAATAATTTCGTTATGCAACACGCCGCTCAGGCGGAACGGTTTACCTCTCTTACTTTTATCATCCAAAACGGCAATGACTGTAGGGTTTTCATTCTCATTATCGGTAATGCGTTTAAAAAATTATTGCTGTATTTGAGAATTAAAGAATTCAAAGTCTAAGTATTTTACAATTTTGTAATGAATTTTTAGGATTAAGGAAAGATAAGCCCGTGTTTATGAATATCTCTTTGTTATTTGGCTCATTGTTTGCTGCTTTAAATAATTAATATGTTAAGAAAAGGGGTCTTATAATGAGAGCTTTTATTGACATTCCCTCCAAGACGTCCTTTTCAAATAAATATTCTTGGGTTTACGGGAATTTATTAATATTAAACGGCATTGAAAAAGTAAAATAATAAAGAGAGCAACGGGGGAAAAAATATTATAATTCATTAATTTCCCGGTTATTTAGTTACAGGAAGATGAATATATAAATCATGATAAGTCAGGCTAGTGAATAGAATGACCGGGAAATTAGAAAATATAAATTTAGATGCAAAAAGAATTTAAATTTTTGAGAATACAATGAGCAAAAAAGAAAAAATTTTAATTGTCGACGATGAGAAAATAATCAGAGAATCTCTCTACCACTGGTTTGAAGATGACGGCTATACTGTTGAAGCGGCAGAAAGCGGTGAATCGGCGCTTAAGAAATTTTTAGTAGAAAGTTCAGACCTGCTGCTGGTTGATTTGAAAATGCCCGGGATGGGCGGACTTGAATTGTTGAAAGAAGTAAAGAAAATAAATTCCGAAACAATTGTTATAATGATTACTGCATACGCTTCCGTTAATTCTGCAATTGCAGCAATTAAAGACGGCGCGTATGATTATGTTACAAAACCTATTGATCCGGATGATCTTGCTAACCTGGTATCAAAAGCTTTAGAACAAAAGAACCTGCGGCTGGAAAATAAAATGCTGAAAAATAATATAGATGAAATTTCCGGATCGGACAGTATAATAGGTGAAAACCCGGCTATGAAAAAGGTTCATGAACAGATTACTACGGCTGCACAAAATAATACTGCCGTAATGATCCGGGGCGAAAGCGGAACCGGTAAGGAATCGACTGCAAAAGCAATCCATAATAAAAGCATAAGGAAGTACTTTCCTTTTGTTTCCGTTAAATGCGGAGCGCTTACCGAGTCTATGCTTAGAAGTGAACTTTTCGGTGAAGAAGCAGGTACAGCCGGAAACCAGATTACTAAGAAGGGGAAATTTGAGATTGTCGACGGCGGAACATTGTATATTGATGAAGTCAGTTCAATTTCACCAAAAATGCAGGTTGAAATATTAAATGTTCTTGAAACAAACCGGTTCACAAGAGTCGGCGGTAATGAACCTATTCAAACAAATTTCCGCCTGATTTCCGCTGCCAATGAAAATATTGAAAGATTAATTAAAGAAGATAAATTCAGGCAAGACCTATATTACAAACTTAATGTATTTACAATTGAACTTCCTCCGCTGCGTGAACGCAAAGACGACATACTTCTTCTGGCAAATGAATTTATAAAAAAATTTACAAAAAGTATAAGCCGTCCCGCCAAAGAAATTTCGCAGGAGGCTGCCGATTTCCTGATCAATTACGACTGGCCCGGTAATGTAAGGGAATTGGAAAATGCAATTGAGCGCGCATTGGTAGTAGGGAAGTCGGAGACTATAATAGTGGATGATTTGCCGTTCCGCATTGCATCCGTTGAATTTAATCCCGAAGAAGATAAAGAGAGCCTGTCGGTAATTGAGAAGAAACATATACTCAGGGTGCTGAATAAAAACAAATGGAACATATCGCGCAGCGCCCAGGTACTTGAAATAGACAGGGTCACTCTTTATAATAAAATTAATAAGTATAATTTGCGGTCAAAATAAATTTTTTTATACGAATTTCATGAATTAGGATCATACGAATTTTCGCGAATTAGCATCATACGAATTTTCGCGAATTAGGACGAATTTCCGCGAATAAATTCAAAAGATATAATTCATAATAATTTACCAGCCATTGCTATATCATCCATGCGGTTGCGCTTATGTGCGGGAAGAAGTTTAAAGCAACCCCGGATTTAAGACAGCCGGATTATCCCTCAAACGTTTCATAAAATTTTGAGTCAGAGGCTCATGAGATTCTTCTTCTAAATTAAATTCAAAAAATATCCTCTTTGCATATTTATTCATTCAAGACTAATTTCTCCACACCGGATTTTTATGTCTGCCGGCAGGTTCACGCTAAACTATTGTAATATATACAATTAAACACATCATAAAATTCATCATAATTTTTAAAAAAACCTATATCAAGTAATCACAAAAAGGGCTAAAAATGCACACATTTATCAACGTAAATTATTAAAAATAAAGGACTTGACCCTGCCTATACCCTCCCTAAAAAGCCGTTCGCTAAGTTATTGAAAATAAAGAAGTTAATTTTTTGAGTAAAATAGCTTATTTTTTGCATTTATATGCAAATACAATTATAAGAAGCAGGAAGGCTGTGCCTTCGGTAAGCCATGGTGATAAGTCACGGAGCAGGGTGTTTCTGAGAAGCGAATGTTAAAATAAAAAATGTATAGCGGTGAATAAAACCAGGGGCCAGAAAGCCGCGAAGATAAATGATTATAAAACATATAGTTAGCAAAAACACAATTTTTCAAAATTTGAACAAAAACGGCCCGGAAAACACAAAATAATACTAAAAAAAAGGCAGAAAATTGTATGGAAAAACCAGGTAACATATTGAAAATAAATAACTTAACTTTTGGGGGAGAGAGCACTATTATTAAGATTAAAATTTTTTCGAAATTAAAAGAAGTTAAATAACCCGATTCATACACATATTTTTAAATAACAAGAAGTTCTACCACTTTGACTACTTTGACAACTTTGAGTACTTTGACCAGTTCTACTAGTTCTACCACTTCTACCAGTTCTACCACTTGTAGTGCTATTATAAGAAGCGGGAAAGCTGTAGATTTCCCGCTTCTGAATTTATTCAAGTTCAATTCCGTGTATATTTCAACACGTCAAACAGAATGTCAATGAAACAATTTTTTTATCCCGAATTTTTAATTAGAAAAATTTGCCCTTCAGGCTGCCTGGTAGTAATCAATTATATGAAAACTAAATATTTCTAATGAATCATTTGGGGTTTATGATAACAGTTAAAAAACACTTTAAAAGCAATACCGGAATTGTGTAAAAAAAATCCCTGTCATTTACGAGTGCAAAATTAATTAAATAAATTTTTAAAAAACACTGATTTTTTTGCCAGATAAATTATAATCATTATAATTTGAAGTGACATGAATTAATCTAAAATGGATTCACACGAATTACCATTAATACGAATTCACACGAATTATCATTAATACGAATTCACACGAATTAGGACGAATTCTCATTAATACGAATTCACACGAATTAGGACGAATAATCACGAATACTGTTATGAAATAAACAGAGTTCAAATATTTAAGGCAACAAAAAATATTGCCCTATAAGGAAGAAACCTTAAATGATTTTTTGTCGTGATTCAACTTGTCGGGAATTCCGACAAGTAAATATTGAGGAGTAAAGGAAAATCGCAAGGAATGTCGATCATTATAATCCGGATGTAATAATTGCGGTCGGTTACCGGGTTAAATCTAAGCGGGGGACTCAATTCGTATCTGTACTTGTGTTCGAAGTATCTTCATTTTCATAAACCGCAATTTTTAATTATTTATAATTCAAGATTTTCAAAGGCATTAAAAAATTGCATTCCACAATTGGAATTAGTTCCATATAATCCAGTTACATTTGTAACCACTAAGAGTTATAATCGTAACTTAAAGTTTTAATTTTATGCTTATTCCTAAAGTTATTGCATTTGGCACATCTCTTGGGACGTATCCTATATTAAATAATCATATAACGAAAAAAAATCGTGAGAGAGTATTCAAAATGTTTCCCTAGTTAGTTCACTCTTTGATTCGTCAGAATGAATTACTATTTTAATGAAGGGTTTAACAATTGTTTAATATAGTGCCAACAAGTAACTTTATTTTCCTTAAAGACAAATTACCTGAGCTTGCTGCTCTCGGAAATCTCGCTGAAGATTATGTCTATGCTGATCCTTCCGGCTGCGCCGTTAAACTTCGTTTATTTGCGGAACAATTTGTTGACATTATTTATATAATTCTTAACTTACCCATAGAATTCGAAGAAAAAAATCTTTTCAATCAAATCAATACTCCATCTTTTAAGAAATCTGTACCAATTACAATTATTAATTTACTTCATTCTTTAAGACTTTCCGGGAATAAAGCTGCTCATGGATCTGAGTTGTCACCAGAAATCGCCTTAAGCCAATTATCTCAAGCCCATCAGCTTGCTAAGTGGTTGTTTGCTTCTTATTGCGGCGGCGATTTAAAATCTGTTCAAGATTTTAAAGAACCGGATTATAATAAGGAAGCAAACTGGCAAAAAGAAAAATTTAGCATCTTAAGAGAATTGCTTGATAAAGAGAATCAGCTTCAGGATGTTTTAACAGAATTACAAAATGAAAGAGAGAAATCCGCCCGGATTCAAAAATCTAGCAGGGAACTCGAAGTTTTGCTTGATAATGGCCATAGAATTTCCAATGAATTACAATTTTCAGAGGAACAAACCCGTAGAATTCTTATTGATGATGCTCTTGCATTGGTTGGCTGGAATGTTGATCCTGACAATAAACGAACAGAGGATATATATCCTGAATGCCCGGTGGAGCATCAGCCAACTGAATCCGGAACAGGTTATGCTGATTATGTCTTGTTTGCAGACGGTAAACCTATCGCTGTAATTGAAGCAAAGAAAACCTCCAAAGATCCCGAGATCGGTCGAAAACAAGCTCAGCTTTATGCAGATGGTTTGGAAAAGATGTTTGGTCAACGTCCGGTAATCTTTTATACGAACGGTTTTGAAACAAACATCTGGAACGATGCTGCAAACGAACCTCCTCGTCCCGTTCATGGCTTTTATTCAAAGGATAGTTTACAGTATATTATATTCCAGCGGACTAACAGGCAGGAGATCAATTCACCGAAAATAAATTACGATATTACCGATCGCCCTTACCAGATCGAGGCTATAAAGCGTGTTTTAGAAAAATTTCAAGCGAAAAGACGAAAAGCTTTAGTTGTCCAGGCAACCGGCACCGGTAAAACACGTGTCGCAATTTCAATTTGTGATGTACTAACCCGCGCAAATTGGGCAAAAAATATTCTATTTCTCTGTGACCGCAGAGAACTTCGCAAACAAGCTAAAAATACTTTCTCCGAATTTCTTCCCGGTTCACCTCTTGTAATATTAAATGCTTCTTCTTCCAGGGAAAGGCAAAAGCGGATATATTTAGCTACTTATCCTGCAATGAATCAGTATTTTCAAAATTTCGATACCGGATTCTTTGATCTTATTATAGCTGATGAGTCACACCGTAGTATTTATAAAGCATACAGCGATATATTCAAATACTTCGATTGTCTTCAAATAGGACTTACGGCTACACCGGTTAATTTTGTCAGCCGCAGTACATTTAAAATGTTTGATTGCAAACCGCTCGATCCAACTGCTAATTACAGCTATGACGAGGCTATTGCTCATGAACCGCCTTATCTTTCGCGTTATGAAGTCTTCAATGTAACCACAAAATTTTTACGTGAAGGTATTCGTTATTCTCAGCTTACACCGGAGCAGCAGATTGAATTGGAAGAACAGCTTGCTAATCCTGAAACCATTGAATATGATTCTGATGAACTGGATAAATACATTTATAGTCTTGATACTAATCGTTATATTATCCGCAACCTGATGGAGAATGGACTCAAATTTTCTGATGGCCGTCTGGGTAAATCAATAATTTTTGCCCGCAGCCATGCTCATGCAAAGATTCTCGAAGATGTATTCAATAAGTTATATCCACAATATGGCGGAAGTTTCTGCCAGGTAATTGATAATTATGATCCCCGTGCCGATCAATTGATTGACGATCTCAAAGGAATTGGGAACAATAAAAATCTAACTATAGCTATTTCAGTTGATATGCTTGATACGGGAATTGATATTCCTGAACTGCTCAATCTTGTATTTGCAAAACCCGTAAAATCATTTGTTAAATTCTGGCAAATGATCGGCAGGGGCACGCGCTTATGCAAAGATCTTTTTGGCCCCGGCATTGATAAAGAGAAGTTTACCATTTTTGATCATTGGGGTAATTTCGAATGGTTTGATTTAAGCTACAAACCGGTTGAGCCCCCGGTTAGCAAATCATTACTTCAGCGTTTATTTGAAGAAAGAATTCTTCTTGCCGTAAATGCGCTTAATAAATTTGACCAGTCTACTTTTGAATTTACTATTGATCTTATCTTAAAAGATATCTCTACGCTTGCGGCAACCAATACAATTTCAGTTAAGGAAAAGATTAAGGATATAAAACTTTTAGAGAATGAAAATCTCTTAAAAACATTCAGCGGTGAAGTAAAGAATCAGCTTCGAAATACTATTGCCCCTTTGATGCAATGGATTAATATTCATGGTGAATCAGCCGCTTATAAATTTGATTTATTAACCGCACAAACCCAAAATGCTTTGCTGGTAAATTCAGGTATATTTGAAGGGTTAAAGGGCGAAATTATTAATCGAATAAATAATCTTAAGAAAAACCTTAATCAGGTAAAGGCAAAATCCGAAATCCTTCAGCTTGCACTTACTGATGGATATTGGCAAAATATTAAAATTAAAGAATTGGAAAATCTTCGGACAGAAATACGGTCAATTATGAAATTTCAGGAAGGAACAGGAAGTGATCCAATTCCAATTCCCCAAATAGATGTCACTGATTCCGGTCTGCAATATGAAGAATACCATGTTCAAAATAAAGGTATAGAAATGGCCGCATATAAAGAACGTGTCGAAGACGTTCTTTCACGGCTATTCGACAAAAGTGAAACACTAAGGAAAATTAAAAGCGGTATTCCTGTTAATGAATACGATATACAGGAATTAATATCCCTTGTACTAACCCAGCATCCTGATGTAAATCTTGAATTGTTAAAAGAGTTTTATCCTGATACAGCGGGACATCTGGATCTTGCAATTCGCAGGGTGATTGGGCTCGATCCCAAATTTCTTGATAATCAATTCACAAAGTTTATACATCAGAATCAGGAACTTAATCCTACCCAGTTAAAATTTATTCAGAGGCTTCAAAACCATATTAGTAAATACGGCGCTATCAAACTTGAAACTCTTTTTGAACCGCCTTTTACCAATGTTCACTCTGAAGGAATTTACGGGGTTTTCACAGATTCTAACCAGTTAAATCAAATAATCAGTTTAGTAAAAGAAATTAATTATCCTTATGCTCAACAAACACCAAACAGTGATTCCAACGGCGAATAACAATTGAGTACTAATACTTAAAACAACCATATACCAACAACCGGCAAATAAATGATAACAGGCGAACTTAAAAATAAGATAGATCAACTCTGGACTCAATTCTGGACCGGCGGTATTACTAATCCTTTTACTGTTATTGAACAAATTACATTCCTGATGTTTGCCCGTTTACTGGATTTTAAAGAGACACTAAATGAAAATAAATCAAAATTAACCGGGCTGCCGTTCAAAAGAATTTTTTCAACTGGTGAGCAGCATATCCGCTGGGAAAGCTTCAGGCATCTTGAAGCCGAAGAAATGCTGAAACTTGTACGCGATGAGGTTTTCCCCCATTTTAAACGTGCCTTTACAAACGGCTCTACACTTTCTGAGTATATGAAAGATGCACAGTTAATGGTTGTCCGCCCAAGTCTTCTCGTAACTGCCGTAAATGCCATTCACGAGTTGCCTCTTAATCAGGGTGATACAAAAGGTGATCTTTACGAATACTTATTAAGTAAACTTCAGACTTCAGGCATTGCAGGGCAATTTCGTACACCACGCCATATTATTAATATGATGATTAATATTATCGATCCACAGCCAACCGATTTAATTTGCGATCCGGCTTGCGGTACTGCAGGCTTTCTTGTCGGAGTAATGGAATACCTTAATAAAAACTATACTTCACCTAATCTTGTAGAAATTAAAGAAGATGGCTCTGAAGTCTATTCCGGTGACCTGTTGTACGATAATCAGGATTATATTCAAAACAAATTATTGACCGGTTTCGATTTTGATTCAACTATGCTTCGTATTGCCGCAATGAATCTTTTACTCCATAATATTGACAGCCCCCATATCCACAACCAGGATTCATTAAGCGGAACGTTCCTGGAGAAATTTCCGCAGTTTGCCGAAAATTATTTTACTGTAATTCTTGCCAATCCGCTTTTCAAAGGCAGCCTTGATGATGAGAATGTAGAGTCTTCACTGGTAGGAAAAGTAAAAACTAAAAAGACTGAGCTACTTTTCAACTTTCTCTTTTTACGTATGTTAAAACTGGGGGGACGCGCAGCAATTATTGTCCCTGATGGAGTGTTATTCGGGGCTTCCAAAGCACATGTTGCTTTACGCCAAACCCTGATTGATGAAAATCAGTTGGAAGCTATTATCTCCCTGCCTTCAGGTGTATTTAAGCCTTATGCGGGGGTTTCAACAGCGATCATGGTTTACACAAAAGGCGGTAAAACAGAAAACGTCTGGTTCTATGATGTTGAATCCGACGGCCTTTCACTTGATGATAAACGTCAGCCGATTACTGAAAACGACATTCCCGATGTTATATCAAGCTGGAAAAAAAGGAACGAAGAAGATAATAGCGATAAATCCCAAAAACACTTTTTTGTCCCTGCTGATGATATTCGTAATAACAAATACGATTTAAGTATAAGCAAGTATAAAGAAGTAGTTTACAAAGAGATTGAATATGAAAAACCCCAAATTATTCTGGGCAAGATGTTTAAACTTGAAGATGAAATACGAATTGAAATGGATCAATTAAAAGAGATGTTGAAAAATGAATAACCGGGAAGATATACCATTAAGCGATATTATACTTTATACATCTGAATCCGGCGAAGTAAAAGTTGAAGTATTCTTCAATGATGAAACTTTTTGGTTAAATCAAAAGAAACTGGCGGAGTTATTCCAGGTAGAGCGCTCGGTAATTACTAAACATCTAAAAAATATCTTTAAAGAAAAAGAATTGGATGAAAGTTCAGTTAGTGCAAAAATTGCACAAACTGCTTCAGACGGTAAAACTTATTCCGTACAGTTCTATAATTTGGATGCAATTATAGCTGTGGGCTACCGTGTAAACAGCTTCCAGGCAACACAGTTTAGAATTTGGGCTACCAGAACATTACGTGATTTCATGATAAAGGGATTTGTCATTGACGATGAGCGCCTAAAACAAGGCAAACGGTTCGGCAAAGATTACTTTGATGAACTCTTAGAACGTATCCGCGAAATTCGCGCAAGCGAAAGAAGATTCTATCAAAAGATTACCGATATTTACCAGCAGTGCAGTATTGACTATAATCAAGCTTCCGAAATTACTCTTAAATTTTATAAGACAGTTCAGAACAAACTTCATTGGGCTGTTACAGGAAAAACTGCGGCGCAATTAATTGCTGAACGGGCTGATTCAACTAAACCCCAAATGGGCCTGCAGACATGGAAGAACGCACCTGAAGGTAAAATACTTAAAAGCGATGTAAACATTGCTAAAAATTATCTACAGGAAAAAGAGATTAAAGAGCTAGAGCGTATTGTCTCCATGTACCTGGATTACGCGGAAAACCAGGCTGCCCGACATATACCCATGAAAATGAACGAATGGATTAACAAGCTGGATGCGTTTTTGCAGTTTAACGAATATGATATTTTGAAAGACGCCGGTAAAGTAAACCATGAGGTAGCTATTAAGCTTGCACAGAAAGAATATGATAAATTCAGAATTATTCAGGACCGAAATTATGAAAGTGATTTCGATAAAGAAGTGAAAAAGCTTAAGGCTGTAAAAAGTTCCAAGAAAAAGAAATGAATATTAATTACAATAAGCTTCCTGAATCATGGCACTTAGATCTTTAGGCGAAGTTGCAGAAATAATTGCAGGGCAGTCACCGCCATCAGCTTCATATAATAGCAAACATGAAGGATTGCCTTTTTTCCAGGGTAAAGTGGATTTCAACGAAGTATACCCTTCCGTTCGCATTTGGTGCACTGAACCTAATAAGGTAGCAATACCAAATGATATATTAATTTCAGTTAGGGCACCAGTTGGACCGACAAATATTTGTAATGTAAAATCATGTATCGGTTGAGGTTTGAGTGCGATTCGTTCAAAAGATTCTAATCATTTTAAATATTTATTTTACTTTCTAGGCTCAATACAAAATAAATTGATGAATATGGGTAGAGGTTCTACTTTTTCAGCTATCACACAAGATGATTTGCGGGATATTCTTATTCCGGTTCCACCACTGCCTGTTCAGAAAAAATTGACAACTCTCCTCGACAAAGCCGATTCAATCCGTAAGCAACACCAAGAATCTATCCGTCTTGCTGACGAATTTATTCGTTCCACTTTCTTGAAAATGTTTGGAGACCCTAAAACCAATCCATTTAAATGGCCTACTAAATCCTTTAATGAAATGTTGAAAGTTGACAGAATTGCTATTCAACCTAATGAGATAGATGACGGTGAAATTTATTTGGGTCTTGATAATATTGAAAAAGAAACGGGTATAATAGTTAATCCTATTCCTTATAAGAAGGAATTTCTCTCAAGTACTAAATTTAAGTTTACAAATAAACATATTTTATATGGTAAATTAAGACCATACTTAAATAAAGTAGCCGCGCCAAATTTTAATGGAGTCTGTAGTACGGATATTTTACCTTTATTACCAATCCCCAAGTTATCTAAAAGATATTTCCTGATTTTTCTACTACGCCACAATGCTTTTGTAAACTATGTAACAAACAGATCGGTAGGTGCTAATCTTCCTAGAGTTAATTATAAAACTATTGAACAATATAAAACAATTTGTCCTCCTTTTACAATTCAAGATGAGTTCGAGAGAATTGTTAAAATGGTCTATTCTCTAAATGATAAATTCAAATCATCATTAGCAAAGTCGGAAAACTTATTTGATTTATTAATGCAGAAGGCATTTAAAGGGGAATTGTCATGAAAACTTCAATAAAAATGAATGATTCAAAAGACAGTTTGCTAATTTATGATCCGGAAACAATCCGGAGGGAAATATACACTATTCGTGAATTTCAAGTTATGGTTGATAGTGATTAAGCTGAATTTTATGGAGTTGAAACCAGAAGGCTCAATGAACAGGTCAAAAGGAATATTAATAGATTCCCGGATGAATTCATGTTTCAATTAACAAAGGAAGAGTTTTCATATTTGATATCGCAAATTGCGATATCAAACAATACAACCTTGATATCACAGAATGTGATATCAAAAGAGAAAAGGGGTGGAAGACAAAAGCTACCTTTCTTTTAATTGATAATTATATTGATGATACAATACTTCACTTATTTACGAAAAGAAAAAGGAATGTTGAAGTCAAAATTCTGACAAAGAAAATAATTAAAGAAAGGGAGTTAGATCTTGAAAAATTTAATGCACAGTATCCGGCAGTTGAGATAAAAGAATTTAAAGAATCGCATGATAGTTTTATGATAATTGATAACCGGGATGTTTATCACTTTAACGCTTCATTAAAAGATCTTGGTAAAAAATAGTTTGCATTTTCCAAATTTGATAATAAAGCTGTTGATTTTTTTTAAAAGGCTGAATGAGAAAATATTATGAAGAATGAAAAGAAACAGTATTTTTAAGAATTGCTATTGAACGTGTAATAGTAAAGAAATCTGAGACCATAGTAGTGGAAGATATGCCATTCCTTATTACATTCGTTGAGTTTAATCCCGAAGAAGATGGAGAGAGCTTATCCGTAATTGAGAAGAAATATATACTCAGGGTGCTGATTAAAAATAAATGGAACAGTTCCCGCACTGCGCAGATTCTTAAAATAGATAGAGTTACACCTTATAATAAAATAAATAAATACATTTTGCCGTCAAAGTAAGGTTTCAAGCATGATTTCTAAAACTTTGAGATCACGTAGATTTTCAAAATAATTCATCATTAAATAAATTCGGTGTTAGATGATGGAATGATGCAATAGTAAACTTTTAGCTATCTAATATTAATCATCTTTAGATAAATACTCAAAGATACTAGCGGCCGCAATATTGTTATCATCGAAACTTTTAAGAATGATTGAGTTAAATCTAAAACAGTTAAGTACATTCCTTTTCTTGTGGATGCAACACATTTTAGCTACATTTCAAAATATTTTTCCTAAAATTTTACAAATTTGAAAATAATTATGCCGGATCATTACGAAATATCAAACTTTATTTGGCAAATAGCCGATCTTTTGCGTGGCCCATATAGACCGCCTCAATATGAAAGAGTCATGCTACCGTTGACCGTGTTGCGACGTTTTGACTGCGTTTTGGCACCTACAAAAGAAAAAGTCCTCAAGGAGTATGAGAGAAGAAAAGGTGGAAAGTTAAATGATGAGGCAATCGAAAAATATTTAAATAAAATTGCAGGTCAGCGTTTTCATAATCGCTCCCCGTTGACTTTTGAAAAATTAAAAGGGGATCCAGATCATATAGAAAAGCACTTTGTTTCTTATATCAAAGGCTTTTCAAAAGAAGTTAGGATAATCTTTGAATATTTTGAATTCGAGAATGAGATTGAAAAAATGCGTGAGGCAGGCATTTTATATCTCGTTGTATCGAAATTCTGCGACATTAATTTGCACCCAGATAATGTTGATAACATTCAAATGGGATTGGCTTTCGAGGATCTAATTAGGAGGTTTAACGAAGCGGCAAATGAAACTGCCGGTGATCACTTCACACCCCGTGAAGTGATTAAACTAATGGTAAATTTACTCTTTCGTTATGATGATGAACTTCTTTCTGTACCTGGTACTGTGAGGAAAATGCTCGATCCAGCATGTGGGACAGGTGGTATGTTGTCCGAATCGCAAAACTATATGCGCCTACACCACAAAGAAGCAAAACTTTATACTTATGGACAAGATTATAACAAACGCGCATTTGCCACAGCAGCATCTGATATGCTGATCAAACAAGTGGATCATAACGGAACGGGCGATAATATTCGCTTTGGTGATTCTCTTATTAATGATCAATTTGCAGGAGAGTCATTTGATTATCTGCTTTCAAATCCACCTTTTGGAGTTGATTGGAAGAGGCAATACAAATATATTGAACAAGAGCACGACAAATTGATGCTCGCTGGGCGCTTTGGTGCAGGATTACCCCGAGTCAATGACGGTGCTCTTTTATTTCTCCAGCATATGATGAGTAAGTTTGAGGATGTTCACCCTAAAAAGCAAAAATATGGTTCTCGTCTCGCTATTGTATTTAACGGTTCACCGCTTTTTACAGGGGGTGCTGGTTCAGGTGAAAGTGACATACGAAAATGGATAATCGAAAATGATTGGCTTGAAACAATAGTTGCCTTACCAGAACGTATGTTTTATAATACAGGTATTGGAACATATATTTGGCTTTTGACAAATAAAAAAGAAAAGTTCAGAAAGGGAAAGATCCAACTTATAGATGCACGAGAAATATATGTCTCAATACGTAAAAATCTTGGCGATAAAAGTCGGAAAATTGGAGAAGGTATGGATGGGGAACCTGATCAAATTACAGAGATCGTAAAACTTTATGATGATTTTAAAATTAACGATTTGGTCAAGATTTATAATAATATTGATTTTGGTTATACAAGAGTTACTATTGAGCAACCTCTTCGATTATGTTATAAAATGTCCATTGATCGGAAATCACGTTTCCTTGATATCCTTCCTACACTTTTGGATGATCTTCAGGTAATAGATAAAGAAATAGGCCGTGAACCGATCTTAAATTGGAATGAAGTCTGGGAAAAAATCGAATTAATTTTAAATAATCGTGGCTCCAAATGGCGTGCAAACATGATAAAAACTTTTCGAGATGCCTTTACTGATAAAGATATAAATGGTGCACCTGTAAATAACGCTTTGGGAGGATTTGAATCCGATCCTGAACTCAGAAATTATGAAAACATCCCTTTATCTGAAAATATTGAAAAATTCTTTAATCGCGAAGTATATCCGCATCTTCCGGATGCATGGATGGATAGAACAAAGGATAAGATAGGGTATGAAATTAATTTTAACCAGTATTTTTTCAAATATGAACCATCAAGATCATTAGAAGATATTGATGCTGATTTAAAAAAAATTGAAGATGAAATAATGAGGTTACTCGATGAGGTAGCAAAGTGAGTCATGATCATAATATATTAACTCCTAGTCTTGAATCATATTTTACTATTCCATCTAATTGGGTATGGAAAAGATTAAAATATCTCTCAGAAATTAAAAAAGGGAGAATAGCAGATATAGATGAAAATAAATCGGAAATTTCATCGCTTCCCTATTTGTCTATGGAATATTTAAGGGGATTGTCAGAACCACAATATGTAAGAGTTGACGAAAATTCAGTGCTTGCAAATGATGGTGATATTCTCTTATTATGGGATGGCTCAAATGCTGGGGAATTTATTAAGGCAAAAAAAGGAGTTGTATCTTCAACTCTTGCTAAATTATATATACATGCTATCAATGAAAAATATTTATTTTTTAGTTTAAAAGCATCTGAGAATTTTATTAAAAGTCAGAACACCGGAATGGGAATTCCACATGTTAATGGCGATTTCTTGTTATCAGTTCCAATACCCATTCCATCATTAGAAAGACAACAAACTATTGCTGACTATCTCGATAACGAAACATTTCGAATTGATGCACTTATTTCAGCAAAAGAAAAATTAATTAAATTATTTACAGTTAAACGCAATTCATTAATAGTCAATTCTGTTTGTAGAGGATTAAATACTCAAGTAAAGTTGAAAAACTCAGGATTTGACTGGTTGGGTAATATACCGGATCATTGGTCAGTAGAAAGATCAAAATGGTTGTTGACCGAACGGAATGAAAGAACAGAAAATGATGATGGAGAATTATTAACTGTTTCTCATATTACGGGGGTTACGCCTAGAGCTGACAAAGAAGTAAATATGTTTAAAGCCGAAACAACAGAGGGATACAAAATTTGTCGGAAAGGTGATTTGGTGATTAATACTATGTGGGCTTGGATGGGGGCGATGGGTATATCAGCCGTAGATGGAATTGTTAGTCCAGGATATAATGTATACATTGTTGGAAGTAGAATGTTTGAGGAGTATATCAATTACTTGGTTAAAATTAAGAATTTTTGCACTGAAATAATTCGTTACTCAAAAGGGGTTTGGTCATCACGCTTACGTTTATATCCAGAAGGATTATTTATGATTTATTTCCCAGTTCCTCCTCTTTATGAACAAAAAGAGATTGTAAATTACTTAAATATGGAAACAGCCAAAGTAAATTCTTTGATAAATGCTACAGAAAAATCGATTGAGATATTAAGAGAACGACGTTCAGCTATAATTACTGCGGCAGTCACGGGAAAAATAAAATAAGGTATCTTAGGAATGCGAATTATCAAGATTGAGCTAATAAATTATCGTGGATTTAAATCTAAAACTATAAAATTTGATCCTCAATTTAATGTAATTATGGGTATTAATGGAATTGGGAAAACTTCTACTTTAGATGCGCTTGCTACGCTGTTTTCGCGTATCTTACCACGAATAACACCCTATTGTGATTATCGAATGCGATTCAGCCGGAATGATATAAGCATAGAAAGTGATTTTATCACTGCTAGGGCAAGTCTTTTATTTGAAAAGTTCAGTTTGGATTACTCAATTGTTGATGAGGTAAAAGGTAAGCGTCCAAAATCAGAAATTTTACAAAGTGATTCTAAGAAAAGTATTTATATTAAAGAATTTGATAAAAATTCTCTTTCATCGACGAAACCAACTCCAATTGCTGTTTATTACACTACTGATCGTGCAGGATTTAGAGTCACCAGGAAATATCAAGTTCCTGCTGGTCGCGCGGCTGCCTATCAAGGTGCATTACGTGATAAACTAATTAATTATAGAAGATTCGTCTCTTGGTTAGGGACAAGACGGAGGTTGGCTGAAGAAAGTACAACTGATCGTAAAATTTTTGAAGTGGTTGAGACTGCATTACGAACATTTCTACCTAATTTCGATTCAATCTCTGGTCAGGATGATCCACCAAAATTATTTATTAATAAAAATGGAAAACGATTATCTGCGGAACAGTTGTCAGATGGTGAACGTAATTATGTTGCATTAGTCGTTGATATTGCTCGCCATTTAGCTCTTGCTAATCCAGTCGATGATAATCCATTAATTAATGGCAAAGGGGTAGTGATGATTGATGAATTGGAAATTCATCTTCACCCAAAATGGCAGAGGGAAGTAGTAGAAAGTCTACACCGGACATTTCCTCAAATTCAATTTATAACTACCACTCATTCACCGTTCATCATTCAGTCTCTTAAACCTGGGCAATTAATTGATCTTGACCCTGATAGTGGGCAAGATGAATTTGCAGATAGAAGTATTGAAGATATTACAGAATTTATAATGAAGATTCCAATGCCTCAAAAAAGTCAACGTTATAAAGCTATGATTGACACGGCTGAGGAATATTATCAAATTTTAAAGCAGTATCCAGATGTTGACACAAATGAGAAAATAAAGCTTCGTGAAAAGCTTGATGAAATGTTATTACCGTATAGTGACGATGCTGCGTTTGTTGCCTTTCTAAAATTTCAAAGAGGAGTAAATTTAAAAGAAGATGCGACCAGTTGATAAAGGGAATTCTACTAAAGTTTATATTAAATATACTGAATCTCAAAATGATCTTACTGATAAATTAGGAAGAGGTTGTTCTTATTGTGAACGGTGGATTGCTTCTGCTATAAATGTCGAACATAAAAAACCAAAAAGTAAATATCCATCGTTAGAGTATGATTGGAAAAATTTTCTTCTCTCATGTCCCAATTGCAATTCGTCAAAAGGTCATAGAAAAATAAGACTGGGTAGATATATTTGGCCAGATTCAGACAATACTTTCCTCGCATTGAAATATGATAAAGAAGGTTTTATAAAAGTTAATAAATCATTGCCTAAAAAATTAAGAAGGGTTATCCAAAGAACTATTCAATTGCTTGGATTAAATAAACATCTATTAGGCCCATATAAACCAACTGATCGTGATAATCGTTGGCAGGATAGAAGAGAAGAATGGCGCAAGGCAAAATTATTCAAAAATGAATTAGCGTTACATGATACACCAAATCAAAGACAATTAATACTAGATATGGCAAAATCACGTAATATATTCTCAATTTGGATGCAGGTGTTTGAAGGAAATACAGCAATGAGAAAGATGTTTATTGATAATTTCAAAGGAACTGCTATAAATTGCTTCGATCCTAATACGACAAAAGAAATTAACAGACCAGGGGGCAAAATATGATTACGACACATGAGCAAGCTTTTGAGGCAGTAATTGAATCAACTTTCTTGCAAAATGGATTTATAAGTATTTCTTCTTCAACATATAATATAGAACATGCCATTTTCCCTTCATTGATTCTTGATTTCATTCATGAAACCCAACCCAAAGAATGGGCAAAACTTGAAGAATTACATGGTGAGAAGACGGGTGAACAAATAATAACAGATCTTTGTAAATGGATGGAAACTAATGGTTCACTTGCCACACTACGTCATGGTTTTAAATGCTATGGAAAAATATTGAGGGTTGCCTACTTCAAAGCGGCTCACGGATTGAATCCGGAGTTGGAAAAACAATATATATCAAATCATCTAGGAATCACCCGTCAGCTACATTTCAGTCCTCATAATGAGAAATCTCTTGATGTAGTGATTAGTATTAATGGTATTCCCATTATTACTATTGAGCTTAAAAATCCCTTAACAGGTCAAACGGTTGAGAACGCTATCCAACAATACCGAATGGATCGTGATCCTAGAGAACTTGTCTTCGAATTCAAAAAAAGAACTCTCGTTCATTTTGCTGTTGATACTGAATCAGTATTTATGACAACTCGTTTAGCAGGTACAGCTACACAATTTCTTCCTTTCAATAAAGGATGTTATGAAGGTGCCGGAAATCCCCCGGATCTTAAAGGCAGGACATATCGAACTGCTTATTTGTGGGAAGAAATTCTTCAACGAGATAGTCTTCTAGATTTATTAGCTAGATTCCTTCATCTGCAGGTTGAAATAAAAATTACCGATGAAGGACATAGAGTAAAAAAAGAATCAATGATCTTCCCACGCTATCATCAATTGCAGGCTGTTAGGACGCTTATAAATAAAGCCCGAAAAGAAGGTATAGGTCACAATTATCTAGTTGAACATTCTGCTGGAAGTGGTAAAAGTAATACTATAGGCTGGCTTGCACATCGTCTTGTTTCCTTGCACAATTATAAAGAGGAAAGAATATTTGACAGTGTTATCGTAGTGACAGATAGAATAGTCTTGGATCAACAGTTACAAGATACCATTTACCAATTTGAACACAAACAAGGAGTTGTTCAAAGAATTGAAGAAGGGTCCCGACAATTAGCTGAAGCTTTAGAAAGTGGGACTCCAATTATAATTACGACTCTTCAGAAGTTTCCATTTGTTTCAAAGCAGTTATTGAAATTGGCAGAAAAGCGCGGAGAGATTGGAACGGGAATTCTAAAAACAAAAAAAATCGCAGTTATTGTTGACGAAGCCCATAGCTCTCAATCAGGTGAAACTTCAATTCATTTAAAAGAAGTTCTTGGCGGTGAGGATTTGCATAAATCCGCGGAAAGAAAAGCGATAGACGAAGGAATGTCTGCATTGACTGAGCTTTATAAGAGTATGGCAAAACGTGGAACCCAATCGAATATGTGTTTTTTTGCGTTCACAGCGACTCCAAAACATAAAACATTAGCAATCTTTGGTCGGGATGGTGTACCCACTCATCGTTATACCATGCGCCAAGCGATTGAAGAAGGTTTTATAATGGATGTTCTACAGAATTATACAACATATAACAGATATTATAAACTTCTAAAATCCTGTGAAGATGATCCCAATGTTGAAAGGAAAAAAGCTGCTCATGCATTAGCGCGTTTTATGGAACTGCATCCTGTTAATATTGCACAAAAAACAGAAATAATGGTTGAACATTTCAACGCATTTACCAGACATAAAATTGGTGGGAAAGCAAAAGCAATGGTTGTAACTGGATCAAGGCTTTCAGCTGTAAAATACAAGCTATCCTTTGATAAGTATATAAAGAAAAAAGGTTATCCTATTAAGACTCTAGTCGCATTTTCTAGTACAGTTATAGACAGTGAGATTAAAGATGTGCAGTTCACTGAAGAGAATATGAATCAAGGTATTAAAGTAAAAGAATTACCTGAAAAATTTGCTACACGTGAATATCAAATCCTATTGGTAGCAGAAAAATATCAAACTGGATTTGATCAGCCACTTTTGCACACAATGTACATTGACAAGCGGTTAGCAGGTTTACAGGCTGTACAAACCCTCTCTAGGCTTAATCGGATTCATCCTCTTAAGGAAGATACATTTGTTCTTGATTTTGTAAATGATCGCTCGGATATACATGAGGCTTTCAAACAATATTATGAAGGAGCTGTGATGGGGGAAGAAGTGAATCCATCTCGGCTTTATGAAGTAAAAAATGAGCTTGATTCTGCAGGTATTTATTTGCAAGAAGAGTTAACCCGATTCTGCAAAGTTTTTTTTAAACCTAAATCGAGACAAACAGTACGTGATCATGAAGCTTTGAATGCCATTTTGGATTATGCAGTACAACGCTTTAGTGTTTGGCGAGATAAAGAAGAAAAGGAAGCTGAATTATGGCGGGGAAAACTTGTTGCATTTCGCAATCTCTATGTATTTCTAAGTCAAATCATTCCATATCAGGATTCTGACTTAGAAAAAACATATACGTACTTAAGATATCTTGCCAACAAACTTCCAAAACGTAGAACAGGTGATAGATATCAATTTGATGAGGAAGTGAGATTAGAATACTATCGTCTTCAGAAAATTAGTGAGGGTTCTATTAATCTCAGAGATGGTAATGCAAATCCTTTGGATGGTCCAAGCGAAGTAGGAAGTGGCTTAGTAAGGGAAACCCCTATTCGTTTATCAAAACTTATCGATGTAATAAATGACCGTTTTGGAACGGATTTTACACAAGCAGATCAATTTTTCTTTGATCAAATAATAGAGGCAGCTATGCTTGATGATAACCTAAAGCAAGCGGCACATGTTAATCCAGAAGATAAATTTGCTTTGTTGTTCTCAAATATTTTAGAAACTCTCTTTGTAGAGCGAATGGATCAAAATGAAGAAATATTTGCCCGTTTTATGAATGATAGCACTTTTAATGGAATCGTAAAAGATTGGCTCGCAAGTGAGCTTTATACTAAGTTTACAGGTAAAGAAAAAGTAAAGTATTATTAGAAAATATTATGTGTAAAAATCAATGTTCTGCAAATTTAAGTGTCGGCGACCAGATTATTCCCAGGTTAAAATGAAAAAGATCAAATGATTCCTAAATTCTAGGGTCATCTAAATCCCCGGTTTTGGGATCGCATTATTTTCCAACTTGTAAGTGCTAAATCAAGAAACAATTTCCCTTTTTGCTTTATAGAATAAAAATATGGATCAAAAGTGCCATAGAAAAAAGTTGTAATAATGGAATTATCAGAAATGATTAGAAGCATGTCGGCGACCAGATGATTCCCCAGGTAAATAGTTAAAAAGTTCACATCATTCTCCGGATACAGGTTCATTTGATTCCCCACTTCTGGGTTCACTTTATTCCCCAGTTTCGGGTTCAGATGATTCCTCACTTTCAGGTTCACTTTAGAGGCTGTGTAAAAAACACCGCTAATTTTTATTAATAATTTTATTCCAATCAGGCGAAACAGAAAATGTAATGACACCACTTTCTAATTAACAGAGCAGTTATATTGATTTTTAGATTGGAAAGGGAAATATTAATTCTTAGCTATTATTTAGTTGCTTACCAGGCTCCTATTTAATAATTTATCTTAATGCGAGCTTAATTTTATATGAGTCGAATATGGACAAAATATCTTTACACGGGAGTACATTAATCAATCGGATAAAATTATAACTTAAACAATGCAATGTCCCCTCAACTCTTGCATTAAGTAATCCTCTTCGTAAAAGCGGCGTCTTACCTGCTTTCATCTTTATGCTTCCAAATACATGTTCAACTACCGCTTTTCTTCTCTTAATTATTTTCTGTCCGGATGGCTGCAAAACTTTTTCCCGATGCCGCTCCATAACGTCCTCATAAATATATCGCCAAATTACTTTATGAACTCTTCTGTTGTCTACACAACTAGTTCTTAACGGACATTGCCTACAGTCAATTTTCCCATATGCCCTGAATTTTCTGCCATTCCAATTATCATATTTGAAGAATATCATTTCTTTCCCCTGCGGACATATATAAATATCTCTTTCCCGATCATACGAAAAACCTTTTGCATGAGCCGTAGTGCTTTTATTTAGGGCCACATAATAATCTATTTTTCCTTCAGCGGCTACCATATCCGGTCCATTATAATAACCTGCATCTGCAGCCATTTTCTCAGCTTCAGGTAAAACTTCCCTTGATTTATCTATCAAATTATTTAACTGATGATAATCATTCTCCTCAGTAATGACCTCTTCTACTACAATAAAATGTTTTTTGCTATCGACCACTATCTGCTGGTTAAATGAAGGAAATACACCTTCGCTTGTCAGCATACTCCTTGATTTTGGATCAGTTAGATTAACCCGTTTCCTTTTATTTTCTTCCATTTCCAATTTGGCCCTCTGAGCATCGGCTACTTTTTTATGAAGTCTTTTAATCTTTTCCTTCGCATCTTTATCTGTTAGCCTTGTTAAATCCACTTTTGGCTTTTTATTCTCTTCTTCCGGGTCATCAGCGATTTCTTCTAAATAATTTTCTAATTCCCTTACATTTTTATTCAGCTCCTCTTCAATCATTTCTTTTGCCAAAGATTTCCTATTTGAGGCATTTGCCCTGTATTTTGTTCCATCACAAACCAATAACTTTCCATCTATTAAATCGGCTTCTTTCAAAAACATAACCATTGCTTTGAAAAGATTCTTTACTGCCTTATCATTTTCTTTCAGAAAATTGGATATGGTTTTATGATCGGGATGCAGATTCCCTAACAACCATCTTAAATCCAGGTCTTTATAAGTTAGTTTTTCTAAACTTCTCGAACTGCGCATTCCATTTACATAACCATATAAATACAACATCAACATTTCTTTTGCCGGATATTGTGGGCGACCTTGGGTCGACGATGACTTTTCGGTTCTGGAAAAACCGAGCTCATTCAATTTTAATCCCTC
>Ga0181520_10000612_pt1 | contig 77801 bp, 67 predicted proteins | sample PEATcosm2014_Bin_29_FD_132451 | JGI IMG/M metagenome (GOLD analysis project Ga0181520, IMG submission 132451) | Peatland microbial communities from MTU Mesocosm Facility, Houghton, MI, USA - PEATcosm2014_Bin02_30_metaG | ecosystem: Environmental > Terrestrial > Soil > Wetlands > Peat | place... | reverse complement strand
GGAGGAACACAGCCCCTCGCTGGCGCTTCGGGTTAGTATGGAGGAACACAGCCCCTCGCTGGCGCTTCGGGTTAGTATGGAGGAACACAGCCCCTCGCTGGCGCTTCGGGTTAGTATGAGCAGGCACGGAGACAAGACATGGCAATCACCAACCGTGAACGAGTCGGCAAGGCCCTCGACCTGTTGAACGAGGGCTTACGGCCCTTTGTCGAGCGGGAACTCAAGGCCGTCCACGGCAATAAGTGGGAAGACGTTGCAAGAGAAGGACAACCGCCGGAACGCGGTAAGGGACGCAAGGCGGAAAAATTCCACTTCGATACCCAATGCCTTCTGGCCGTGCTATGGAACCAATGGAATGTCGTATTCGCCAAGACATTGGGTCCGGCCGAGCGCAGCCTGGTCAGCGAACTGCGCGACATTCGCAACAAGTGGGCACACCAGGAAGCCTTTGCCAGCAGCGATGCCTACCGCGCGCTGGACAGCATGGAGCGGCTGCTTACGGCAGTCTCGGCATCCGAGGCCGAACAGATTGGCCAGATGCGAATGGATCTGCTGCGGCTGCAATTCGACGAGCAGCGCCGCAGTGAAATGCGAAAGGCTTCGTTCATCCCCACCGAGGGCAAGCCGCAAGGCGGGCTGAGATCGTGGCGTGAAGTGGTCACTCCGCATAGCGACGTAGTAAAAGGCACGTATCAGCAGGCCGAGTTTGCCGCTGATCTGTGGCAAGTCTATCAGAACGAAGGCTCGGAAGAGTACCAGAACCCAACGGAATTCTTTCGCCGCACGTTCATCACCGAAGGACTAAAGGGTCTGCTGACCGGCGCATTGGTTCGGCTTGCCGGCCAGGGTGGAAATCCGGTGGTCGAATTGCAAACCAACTTCGGCGGCGGCAAGACGCACTCCATGATGTCGCTCTGGCACCTGTTTTCCGGCGTCTCGCCTGGCGAACTGCTGGGCGTGGACGAGCTAGTGAAGGAAGCCGGCGTGCCCGTGGCCCCCGGCGTTCACCGGGCGGTTCTCGTGGGTACCAAGATTTCTCCGGGGCAGACCCACAAGAAACCCGATGGCACCGTGGTCCGCACCCTCTGGGGCGAATTGGCGTGGCAGCTTGGCGGCAAGCCGGGCTACGAGATGGTCAAGGACGACGACGAGAAAGGCACGAATCCCGGCGACACGTTGAAAAAACTGTTCAACCACTTTGCCCCTTGCTTGATCCTCATCGACGAATGGGTGGCTTATGCCCGGCAGTTGCGCGACGAAGTATCGTTGCCCGCCGGCACGTTCGACACGCAGTTCACCTTTGCCCAGGCCCTAAGCGAGGCCGCCAAGGTCGCCAAGCAGACCGTCTTGGTGGTGAGCATTCCCGAATCGAAGAATGAAATCGGCGGTTCGTTCGGGCAAGCCGCCCTGGAGCAGTTGAAGAACGCCATTGGCCGCGTCGAATCGCCCTGGCACCCGGCCCGGCCAGACGAGAGTTTCGAGATCGTCCGCCGCCGGCTGTTCGAGCCCATGACCGGCGACCAGTTCGTCGCCCGCGACGCCGTTGCCAAGGCGTTTTCCGAGATGTACGGCGCCCAGCACCAGGAGTTTCCGCCCGATTGCCGGGAAGCGACTTACGAGCGCCGGATCAAAATGGCCTATCCCATCCACCCCGAACTTTTCGACCGGCTGCACAACGACTGGTCGGCCTTGGACAAGTTCCAGCGGACCCGCGGTGTCTTGCGGTTGATGGCGGCCGTGATCCACTCCCTGTGGGACCGCAACGATAACAATCTGCTGATCATGCCGGCCACGATCCCCGTCGACGACCCGAAGGTCCAGGACGAACTAACCCGCTACCTGGAAGACCAATGGCTGCCGATCATCGAAAAGGACGTTGACGGCCCCAACTCCCTGCCGCTATGCTTGGACCGGGAGACGCCGACGCTGGGCCGATATTCGGCCTGCCGTCGGGTGTCGCGCACGATCTATATGGGCTCTGCGCCCACCCAGAAGGCGGCGAACCGTGGCATCGACGACCGCCAGGTCAAGCTGGGCTGCGTTCAGCCCGGCGAGGCCGTGGCCACGTTCGGCGATGCCTTGCGGCGTTTGACGGATCGAGCGACCTACCTCTATGTCGATGGCAAACGCTACTGGTACTCGACCCAGCCCACCGTCACGCGTTTGGCCGACGACCGGGCAAGCCAGAAGAACGAGGATGATGTCAACGAGGAAATCGCCCGGCGGCTGCGCAGCGAGGCCGGCAAGCGCGATGCCTTCAGCAAGGTCCATGCCTGTTGCCCTGGCTCCGATATTCCGGACGAGCGGGCGGCGCGACTGGTGGTTCTCGGGCCGGAGTTCCCGCACTCTGCGAAGAACGCCGGCAGCCCGGCCCGAAAGGAGGCGCTGGCCATCCTGGAATCGCGGGGCAACAGCCCGCGAAGCTATCGCAATACGCTCGTCATGCTCGCGGCCGATGCGACTCGGCTGAGGGAATTGCAGAGCGCCGTTCGCCAGTACCTGGCTTGGGATTCGATTTGGGACGACCGGGAAACGTTGAACCTCGACCCCTTCCAGACGAAGCAGGCTGAGACGAAACTGCGGACCTCGGACGAAACGGTGGACGCCCGCATTCCCGAGACCTTCCAGTGGCTACTCGTACCGGGGCAGTCCGACCCGAAGGGCGAAATCGAATGGACGGAGATCCGGCTGCAGGGGCAGGATTCGTTGGCGACCCGGGCCGCCAAGAAGCTCAAGAGCGAAGAATTGCTCATGCCGGCCCTGGGCGACGTTCGGCTGCGGCACGAACTGGACCGTGTGCCGCTTTGGCGCGGCGACCACGTCGCGGTAAAGCAATTGGCCGAAGACATGGCGAAGTATCTTTACCTGCCGCGGCTTCGCGACGACGATGTACTCTTGGCCGCTATTCGCGAGGGGGTAGCACCTCGACTCATTCCGTCAGAGACGTTTGCCTATGCCGAACGTTGGGACGAACAGAAAAAGCGATACGTCGGGCTTGCGGTCAATCGCACGATTCGCGTGCTGTTGGAGGGCGGAAGCCTGGTGATTAAGCCCGACGTGGCTGCCGCCCAATTGGCGGCCGACCAGACTCAGCAGCCCGGGCCGCGCCCAGAGGGTACGCGGACCGGCGGGAATGGCAACGGGGGAAAGCCTCCGGTGGTTACACCGCCTCCAGGCACCGTCACACCGCCCATCGGGCCGGACCCAGGGGGTGCCCCGCCGCCGGTCGTCGAGCCGCCCAAGCCGCGGCGGTTCTTCGGTTCCGTCATACTGGATCCAATTCGGCTTGCCCGCGACGCCGACCGGATTGCCCAAGAGGTTGTCCAGCACCTATCCGGCATGGCCGGGGCCGAAGTTAAAGTGACCTTGGAGGTTCATGCCGACATTCCCGACGGTGTTTCGCCGGAAATGGTGCGCACCATTACCGAGAATTGCCGAACACTACGATTCGACCCCCACGGGTTTGAAGAATCGTGACATCAGATGGGCGACACCAGTCAGGACGGATTCTCAAGTATTGCCGCAGCGGAAAGCGGAAACGCCTCAACCGCTTGGGTTTGCGGCGCAAAATCCGCGCCGCGTGCAAATGGGCCGAAACGTTCTTGCGTATTATGTGGGTATAAAGCGCGCTGAAATTCAGCCAGGCCTGAATACTCGGCGCGTGCATTTGTTCTTTGAAAATTTAACCGGCTCCCGGCGCAGCGAACCGGGGGCCATTAGTAATGCGCGGCGCCGACTTTGGCCAAGTCGGCGTCCGCGCCGGCGGCTGCGCGGAAGCAGTGGCGCGTGGGTCTCGCGCCTCGCCCCACCTACGGCCCAGGCACCGCTCGCGAACGGCCGCACTTGCCATGACGACAATTAATTATTTTTCTGACTCTGCACTCAAATATCCTAAAGAAAGTGTCATGTGTCCTACTCCTATATACTGTACGCATGATCATACTTCCAAAAAGTGGCTAGGAAGTGGCTAGGTTGGCTACAAAAGTGGCTAGGAAATGGGCCGAAGTGGCTAGGTATTGTCTAGGTATTTCGGCTGTAGCAAGACTATCGTTAGAGTGTCAAGCGACCGTATTTCCGCAGTTTCCGCTATGCGAGCAACACCTTTAGCGAAAGCAAAACATACACATGGACGTAGAAAATCGACACAAAAACGCCAAGAAGCCCCTTTTTTTCAAGTGGCCACACCACTGCATAACACAAAACGGTTGGTTGGTCTCGGCGGCCCAGGCTGGAGAAACGCCGCTGGAAGCACTTTTTCCTGACTCATGCCGTCACCAAGGAGATACGAAATGTTTTATTTCCCTTTCCGCCTTGCCCGCAGCGGCGGGTCGCCGGCCAAGGGCAGCTTGACCGCCTTGCCCGTTTCCGCCGACTTGTAGATCGCCAGGATGATCTCCACGCTGCGGCGGCCCTCGGGGCCATCGACCGCCGGGGCGGCGCCCTTGCGGATCGCTTGCAGCACGTCGCGGAACTGCTTGGCATGGGCCTGGTGACCGATGGCCGCGGGATCGGCGGCCCCGCCGCCGCCGCTCTTGCGGCTGGCCATGGCGGCGAAGATCGCCTCGTCGCGGGGCTTCTTCACCTCGAAATCCCACCTCGTCAGGTCTTCCTCTTCGACAACCGCCGAACCCGCGTTGCCGTGGATCTCGATCCGCTTCAGGTAGCCGGGATAGACGGCCGTGCTGGCCTCGATCACACCCAAAGCCCCGTTGGCAAACTCGACCGTGGCCAGGGCCACGTCTTCGACGGCGATCCGCTCGTGGGCCAGCAGCGCGGTCTTGGCCCGCACCTCGACCACGGGACCCATCAACCAGGTGAGCAGGTCGACACTGTGGATGGCCTGGTTCATCAGGGCCCCGCCGCCGTCGAGTTCCCACGTGCCCCGCCACGCGCCGCTATCGTAGTAGGCCTGGCTGCGATACCATTTCACGTAGGCGTCGCCCAAGGTCAGCCGGCCGAAGCGCCCGGCCTCGACCGCCCGCTTCAATTCCTGGCTGGAATCGTGGAAGCGCGAGGGGAAGATGGTCGAGAGCACCACGCCCGCCGTGCGGCAGGCCTCGATGATCTGGTCGCAGCGGCAGAGCGTGATCTCCAGTGGCTTTTCCACGATCACGTGCTTGCCCGCCCGCGCCGCGGCGAGGGCCGGCTCCATGTGTGCACCGCTGGGCGTGCCGATGGTGACGACCTGTACGGCCGGGTCGGCCAGCAAGTCGTCGAGCTGATGATAGGCCTTGCAGCCGGTTTTCTCGGCCAACTTGTCGGCCGCCGCCGGAACCTGGTCGAAGCAGGCCACCAGCTTGGCCCCGCGAACGTCGGCGATCGCCTTCGCGTGGAAGTTGGCGATCATACCACAACCGATAATGCCAAAACCGAACATGGATGCTACCTCCAAGGAAAAAACGAAAAGATAATTGTAATACCCCGCGGCGGCGAGAGAAAGCGGCCCGGCAGGACAGCCCTCCGTAGCACGGAATTCATTCCGTTTTGCCCTACCCGTGTTGGAGTCCCGGCTTTAGCCGGCTAAAGCCGGGACTCCAACGCCTTTCGGAACAGACTCGAAGAAGGGCAAGGCCACGGAATAAATTCCGTGCTACGAAGGACTTTGCAGCTCTCCCGGGCCGCAGTCCGTCTGCATTGCTCGAAAACCGCCGTTGGCTTATGATTGGGCTGTACAGAATGGGTAAATCTGGATGTTTTTCCCCACCGCTGGGGGTGACACCGTGAGGCAGATCCTATGAATTCCCTCTGGCTGGTGATTACGGCTCTGGCGGCCTTTTCCGTGGCCTATCGCTTTTACGGGGCCTTCCTGGCGGCCCGCGTGGCCGTGTTGAACGACAAAACGGTCACGCCCGCCCATCGGCTTCGCGACGATATCGACTACCAGCCCACGCGGCGGCTGGTGCTTTTCGGTGTTCACTTTGCCGCGATCGCCGGACCGGGACCGCTGGTGGGACCAGTCGTTGCGTCGCAATGGGGATATTTTCCCGGCTTTGCCTGGATCATCATCGGGGCCTGTCTGGCAGGCGGAGTACACGACTTCGTGATCCTGCTGGCCTCGGTGCGAAACGACGGTCTCTCGCTGCCCAAGATCGCCCGCGACCTGCTCGGATCGATCTCTGGGATCACAACCACCCTGGTTACGCTCTTCATTATCATTGTGACCCTGGCCGGAGTCGCCAAAGTCGTGGTGATTGCCCTGAGCGAAAGTTCCTGGGGCATGTTCACGATCATCGTAACCATCCCCGCAGCCCTGTTCACCGGGTTGTGGATGAACGTGATCCGCAAAGGCCGCGTCGGCGAGGCCACGCTGATCGGCGTGAGCATCGTGTTCTTGGGCGTGCTCCTAGGCAAGCCGTTCGGCGACTCCGCCTGGGGTAAAGCGTTGATCTTTGACCAGCCGACGTTGTCGATCATCCTGCCCGTCTATGCGGCGATTGCCTCAATCCTGCCGGTCTGGATCTTGTTGTGTCCTCGCGATTATCTCAGTTCGTACATGAAGATCGGCGTGATCGTGCTGCTGGCCCTTGGGATCTTCGTGGCCCATCCGGACTTGAAGATGCCGGCGACGACGCCCTTCATCCACGGCAACGGTCCGGTCGTACCCGGTACGGTCTGGCCCTTTGTCTGCATCGTGATCATGTGCGGGGCGCTGTCCGGATTTCACGCCCTCGTCAGTTCCGGCACGACGCCCAAGATGATCGCCCGCGAGAAGGACATCCTGCCGATCGGCTACGGGGCGATGTTGTTGGAAGGCTTTGTGTCGGTCACGGCCTTAATCGCGGCTTGCGCCCTGGAGCCGGGCGATTACTTCAAGATCAATATTGCTCCCGAGAAATACGATGCCGTCGTCGCCGAGGTGCAGGGCACCTCAGGGCTAGACATGACGACGAAGGAGTTCGATGCGCTGCAAGCCAGCACCGGCGAATCGAACCTGGCCGGCAAGACGGGCGGGGCGGTGACGCTGGCCGTGGGTATGGCCAAGGTCTTTTCCAGCCTGCCCGGCATGCGGACCTTGATGAGCTACTGGTATCACTTCGTGATCATGTTCGAGGCCCTTTTTATCCTCACGCTGCTGGAGACCGGCACCCGCGTGGCGCGGTTCATTTTCCAGGAAACGGTCCATCAGTTCCTGCCCGCGGCGCTCGCGCGGCGGAGGGACGTAAACCTCGGTCTCAACGTGGCCCTGAGCGTGGCAGTGTGCGCCTTGTGGGGCTACCTGCTCTCCTTGGGCAATTTCGCGACCCTTTGGCGGATGATGGGCATCGCCAATCAATTGCTTGCCACGATCGCCCTGGCCATCGGCACGACCTACCTCTTGAAACACGCTCCGCGGCGGGCCTACGCCCTTTGTACCGGAATTCCGCTGCTGTTTGTCGTGGCCACCGTGTTCGCGGCCGGCATCCAGAGCATTCAGAGTTGGTGGCAGGAGTTGGCAACCCTCGTGCCCGGTTCGCCGGCTGCCTTTTACTTGCAACTCGTATCGATTCTGGCAGGCATCATGCTGGGGCTGTCGGGCCTGGTGATACTCGATTCCGCGCGGCGCTGGATTGTGTTGCTTCGTGTGCCGTTGACCCGGCAGGTGGAATTGGCTGAAAAGGTAGCATGACCTGCGACAGATTTGTCATCGTAGGGTGCATGCCGGCCCACCATCCACGAAGATTTGCGTCAATAACCTCGGATGGCGATTTCTCGGACTTGGGTGAACGGCGAGAGATTCGGAGATGCTCAGCTTGTCTCTGTCCATCGCCGGGGATATACTCGAACACGGTGGGTTTTGCGCCATTTTGTCATAACTCCCAGGTCGCGAAATGCGACCGCGGGGTTTTTTGCAGCGCCGCGAGCCGATATGCATGCCATTTCAGATTACCATTACCGATGACGCTGAAAGGCAACTCCGCTTGTTGTCGGTTCGCGATCAACGAATCTTGGCAGCGGCTATCGTATCGCGGTTGGAACACCAACCCACGGCGACCACCAGAGCGATCAAACGCTTGCGTGCCAATCCGCTTGCCGAATTCGAATTACGGGCGGGCCATCTGCGGGCCTTATGTAATGTGGGGGGCGAATGAAGTTGTCATCCTCATCGTCGGACGCAAGGTCGGGAACAAACTGATTGTGGAAGGAGTGGAGTATCATGGCCATCAAGACGATCCCGTTGAGCAGCCTGGAAGCGGACCTGAAGAAAACGCTGAATGAATGCGCCGATTCGGGCGACACGGTTGTCGTTGAGATGCCCGACCAGCGACTCTTGGCAATTCAGGGGTTGGAACCGCAGGAAGACGATGACCTGATGAACCGGTTGCTGGAATCGAATCCGAAATTTCAAGCCCTCGTCGCGAAATCCAAGGCCAGCCCGCGCAAACCGTTCTCCGCCGTGCCGCGCAGGGAATCGTGATTTCCTCCCGTACTCCCGAAGGCGAGTGGAACCGGTGCCCGGTGTGCCAGAACGAGGTTCGCGTCGAGCCCTCGCAAGTCTTTGGTGATGCCACCTGTCCGGTCTGCGGCAGCCTGCTTTGGTTCTTTGCGGCGGGCAGCGCGGCAAGGTTGTTTGGACACGACGAAGGCGAACGGATGGAAATTCGCCTGCGGGCCATGGTCGCTGAGAGACTGGGGATCAACCCTGATGCGGTGCGCGACGGTGACTGGCAGGAACTGGGAATCGATTCGCTGGACCTCGTGGAGTTAGTGATGGAGCTTGAAGAGGAAGCGTAACCGGTGGGCGTGACTCGCACGAGTCGCTGGGCCAATTTTCCCATAACCCGGGCCGCGAATTCTTTTCACAGACGGTACAGGTTATGATCATTTTGACGTTTGCCTTGCCGCTGCCGCCGCGATGCGGCATATTCGAAGAGGGTGGCGACCGCTGCATTTTTGAGCACCACAACTCCACCGAGTGGCGTTGGGACGTCGGCGCGCGAGGCCGGAGCGGGATTGCCAAGTGAAGTCGTGCGCGTCATAATAGAAACGGATAACCGGAACAGATTTGGAGCAGGTTAATGAGTAGCATCGTCACGCGGGCTTGGGAAGCGAAACGCACTCCGGAAACCGGGATGGTCGAGGAGCTTCTTCGAAAGCATTTCGAGCAAGCAGTTTCCTATCGCTGCAACTCCGCGTCCATTCGGATCCGAGTCGTCGGCTCGCGTTTCGAGGAAATGCCGCGCGAAAAGCGGGACGCGATGGTCGAGCAGGATCTGGACCAACTACCGCCGGAGACGCAGAGGGATATCGTGACCCTGTTCACGTTCGCGCCTTCGGAGTTGAACCAAGCGCCGACGACGTTCAGGGAGTTTTTGCTCAATTCCGAGTTCGACGACCCAAGCCCGTCGACGCTTTGAACTCCGATCGCAAATCTTTGAGGCCCACTGTGAGTTGGAAAAACATCTTCGCCCGCAAGGACCTGGAAGCACTGCTGGCCGAGGCGGCCGGCGAACATCGCTTGCACCGCGTGCTGGGCCCCTGGGCATTGACGGCGCTGGGCGTGGGCTGCATCATCGGCGCGGGGATTTTCGTCATGACCGGCCGCGCCGCCGCCCAGGACGCCGGGCCGGCCGTCGTGCTTTCCTATGCGATTGCCGGCCTGGGATGCGTGGTGGCCGCCCTGTGCTATGCCGAATTCGCCGCCATGGCCCCCGTGGCCGGCAGCGCCTACACCTATGCCTATACCACGCTGGGCGAAATCTTCGCCTGGATCATCGGCTGGGACCTGATCCTGGAATATGCCATGGGCTGCGCCACCGTGGCCTCGGCCTGGACGCACTACTTCAACGTGCTGCTGGAGTCGATCGGGCTGAGGCCGGTTTCCGCCGCGCTCTCCCACGACCCCTTCTGGTCCAAGGGCAACGTTCACGGAATCTTCAATCTGCCGTCAGTCGTGATCATGGGCCTGGTCACCATTGTCCTAGTCATCGGCATTCGCGAGAGCGCACGCACCAATGCCGCCCTCGTCCTGGCCAAACTGGCCGTCGTGCTGTTCGTCATCGCCGTCGGCTGGGGCTACGTTAATCGCAGCAATTGGACGGAAGTCTCCGTGGCCCGCCGGGCGTTGCCGCAGGAAAAGAAGCTCATCCCGGATGAAGTCGAGAAGTATCTCAAGACGGTGCGGGATGTTGAGCGGGCGGCCGACGATAGCGGGGACCGCGCGGACATCATCAAGAAACAGGTGGTCGCCAGCTACCGCATCCAGCGCCAGCAGGAGGAGATCGACCGGCTTCAGCAGGAAGGCAAGCTCTCGGCGACAGTGGCGCAAGACGAGTTGAAAGACCTGACAAAACGCCTCTCGGCCGACCTGCCGCAAACGGCCGAGCAGCGGCAAGCCGTGGCGGAGATCCTCGCCCAGGTCGAGAGCAAGCAGCAGGCGGCCGAAGCCGAATCGTGGGGCATGTTGGGCCTGCTGGGGTTGAATCGCTGGCTGGTGCCCATCGACGACGCCACGCGCAGCCCGTTCATGCCCTACGGCCTCTCGGGCCTCATGCTGGGAGCGTCGATCGTTTTCTTCGCCTTTATCGGCTTCGATTCCATCTCGACCCACGCCGAAGAAGCCCGCCGCCCGCAACGCGACGTGCCTATCGGCATCCTCGTCTCGCTCTCGGTTTGCACCCTCTTGTACATCATCGTTGCGGCCGTGGTGACGGGCATGGTTCCCTATCCCGAGATCAACACCGAGGCCCCCATCGCCGCGGCTTTTGCCCAGCAGGCGACGGCCCAGGGCAGTCTTCTGCCCAGGATCTGGGCGGCCATCATCGCCGTCGGCGGCCTGGCCGGCATGACCAGCGTGCTCCTCGTGCTCTTCCTCAGCCAGGCGCGGATCTTCATGGCCATGTCCCGCGACGGGCTGTTGCCGCAGATCTTTGGCACGGTCCACCCGCGCTTCCGCACGCCGCACATCGCCACCATGGTGACCGGCGTGGTGATTTGCACCACGGCCGCGCTGACGCCCATTTACAAGCTGGAAGAGATGGTCAACATCGGCACGCTCATGGCCTTTGCCATGGTCTGCGGAGCGGTCGTCGTGCTGCGAGTGCGGCGGCCGGAGGCCAAGCGGCCCTTCCGCTGCCCGCTGCTGTTCGTCGTCGCACCGCTAGGCATCCTGCTCAACGTGTTGCTGATGCTCTTCCTGCCGCTGGACACCTGGCTGCGGCTGGTCGTCTGGCTGGCGGTGGGACTGGTGATCTATTTCACCTATAGCCTCCATCACAGCCACTTGGCCAAGCACCTCATGCAGGAGATCGGCATGCCGCGCAAGGAACTCACGGGCACCACGTTCGACCCGGAAGAGGTGGAGTAATAGTAGTAGGCACACTCTGTGTGCCGTCCGAAACGGCACGCGGAGTGTGCCGGATACAGTGGCACTTATCGCTTCACGGTCCTTACTGTCCGCGTTTCGCTGCCCACTGCCGATTCATGCCCTCGGCCATGGCTTCTTCCGCTTCGTGAATCATGCCGGCCCGCTGGCAGACCAGGCTTTTGGCCATGTAGCTGAAGGGGTCGTCGGCGTCCAACTCGCAGACCAACTGGGCTTGAGTCACCGCCTCGCCGTGACGCCCCTGCTTGCTATAGAAGGCGCTCAGCGCCGCATGGGCCAAGGCGAAATCGGGCTGACTCTGGGCTAGCGATTCCAGGCGGGCCACCGCCTCGTCCAGTTTGCCGGCTTGTTGCAGTTCAATCGCTTCGTCGTACAGCTTGTCGGGAGTTGACATGAGGTTCATTGTTAAAAACAGGTGGCGGGACAATACATTGGATTAAGTTTACCGAACATGGGCACTTTGGAACAGGGGGACGTTGTGTAGGCTTCTGTGGGAACGGCGGGGCACCCGCTTGTGGGTCGATGCCGTTCCGCGCGTTTTCGGAATGCCAAGACCCGCAAGCGGGTGCCGCGTTCCCCACACGAAATCGCGACATTTCTGTCTCTTTTTGATAATTAACAAACTACCACTAGGGTTATTTTCAGCGTAAGAGGCGACAAATCCTGTTTTTACGTCACAATCGGGCGAAACCTCGGGCTTTACTCGGCCGATAAAAACAGTTAGCCTAGGCCGGCCCGGGGCGAGGATCGCACCGTGCGGCCAGGGAAACTTAACCACTTCGAGGCGCCGGACATGCTCATTCACCCTTTGGCGTTGGTTGCTCCGTCGGCAAAACTTGGCGATGGGGTCCAAATTGGACCGTTTTGCGTCGTCGAAAACGACGTGACGATCGGCTCGCAATGTATCCTGGAGAGCCACGTCGTCATCAGGAGCGGGACCACGCTGGGCGAAAAAAACCACCTCTTCCAGGGTGTGGTCGTCGGCGGCATTCCCCAGCATACCAACGTGCCTGACCAACTCGGCAAGGTGGTGCTCGGCGCGGGCAACACGATCCGCGAGAATGTCACGATCCACCGGGCCATGCAGCCGGACCACAATACGGTGATCGGCGACCATTGCCTGCTGATGTGCAACGCGCATGTGGCCCACGACTGCTGCCTGGGCGACAACGTGATCTTGACCAACAACGTCATGCTGGCCGGCCACGTGGCGGTCGGCTCGCGGGCCTTCCTTTCCGGCGGCGCGGGAGTACATCAATTCTGTCGCGTGGGGCGGCTGGCGATGGTCGGCGGACTGGCCCACATCTCGCGCGACGTCCCGCCCTTTGTGACCATCGACGGGCAGAGCAGCTATGTGGTGGGGCTGAATCAGGTCGGGCTACGGCGGGCCGGCTGCGACGCGAAGTCGATCGCGCGGCTGAAGGAAGCTTATCGGGTGATCTATCGCAGCGGCCTAGCCTGGAAGGAGATTCTGCAGTCGCTCCAGCGCGAGTTCCACGACGAGCCGGCCGCTGAGTTCTTTCCCTTCCTGGCCGCGACCAAGCGGGGCATCATTCCCGAACGGCGCATGCCGCCCGGCGCTACCATCCGCATCCATGCGATGGAAGACCAGGAACAGGCAGAGGAATTCCGCCGGGCCAAGGCCGGGTAAGGACCGGCGAATCAATAAGTGTCGTACTGTAGGGGTGACTTCCGACTGTTATTGATTCGCCAATCCTAAGTAGTCACCGCACGCCCATCGCCTCCAGCTTGCGGATCTCCAACTCCCAGGCCTCGCGGTCCTGGTCCGAGACGTTGGGGTCCGGCAACAAGGACCGCCGCGTGCAGTTCACCAGGGCCTGCAACGTCTGGTAACGCCGCGTCAGGCCGATGGCCGGCGAAATCTGGTCTCGTACGATCGCCACGACCTGCTCCAGGTCTGCCGCGCCCTTGGCCTTCAAGTGCTGCCGCAGGGCGGCGAAGGCCGCCGCCGAATAGCCCTGCGTAAGCTCGTCCAGCCGCTCCAAGGCGGTGGCGTCGGGCTCGAATAAGCCCTTGACGGTCCAGGCCAGGAACTCGCGGCGATCGGGTCCCTCCGGATCGAGGATTGGAATGATCAAGTCGCCCGCCCGGCCGGGACGGCGGATGTCGGGCGAGAGCAGGTGGATACGCGCCGTGATCAACAGCCAGATTACCTTGCCCCGCAGGGCCGGATCGGACATCATCGCCTGGATCTTGCCCGTCAGCCGCCGCTCGGTCTCGTGCGCGTCGGGGCCGACACCGCCGAACTGCGTGTCGGCCTCATCGACGAAAATCAGCACGCGGTCCAGGGCCTCCAGGGTGCGGCGGAGCCGCTCGAAAATCACGTCGGTCTGTCCGTACCACTGGCTGCGGATGCTCTTGAGTACGAGTACGGGGATATCGAGCTCGCCGGCCACGGCCTCGAGGATGAACGTCTTGCCGCTGCCGATGGGGCCGGCCACCGCGGCCCCGGAAAGAGCCTTGTCCGGCGCGGCCCGGAAGCGCGGCAGAAGCTCGTCGCGGATGAACCCCTTCAGCCGGCTGTAGCCCATCACGTCCTGAAGCGTGTGCGTGGGCTTCTCGAACTCCACCACGTCCTCGCCGAGTTGGCCCTGGATGTACTCCTCGACCTTGGCCACTACGTCGGCGGGTGAGACGGCGGCCTCCGTGTAGGCGGCGCCCAGCAGGATCTGCCGCAGGGCGTGGATCGAAAGCCCCGCGGTGAGCGACGCCAGCTCTGCCGGCGTGCTCCAAAGCTTGGGCTTGGCCGGGGACGAGGCCAGGAAGGTCTCGATGAAGTGCAGGCGGTCGGCCACGCCGGGCGCGGGGATCTCGACCGGCAAGACCTGCGGCAAGCGGCTCACGCGGGGATGCACCAGGCTCCGCGACTCGGCCACCAGGCAGACCGAATCGCGGCCGTTGGTGAAGGCCGGGTCGCTGAACCAGTCCTGTACGATGCTGATGCGGTGCAATTGCCGGTCGTTCAAGGCGGCGATGTCGCCGCTGCCCGCCGGCAGCAGCATATCGGCCGCCTCGATGAAGATCAGCAAATCAGCGCCGAGGCCCGACGTCCGCGCGCAGATCGTCAGTTGGCGCAGCAACTCCAGGGCCAGGTTGGCGTTGCCGATGGCGTCCAGCAGAAGTTGCTCGAACTGGCCGCCCAGGCGGTCCGTTTCCGACGGCCCTTTGGCCCCCAGGTTGCGGAGCAAGAGCGTATCGGGATCGACGCCCGACTTCCAGCGGATCCACGCGCTCTTGAGCTTCTCGCGGTCGTCGAGGATCCGCACCGGGCCGTTGAGCTCGTAGACCACGCGGATGATGCCCCGGCTGTTGCACTTGCCGCAGAGGAAAGGGATCAGCGGCACATACTCACAGCCGTTGTGGAACAGGTCGTGGATGTTGCCACAGAGGATGACGCTCCGCGACTGGTTGGAGTTGAGGACTTTCGCCAGGCGGGAGTAGAAGGGGTAGCTGACGTCGGCCATGGATCGGTTCTCGGGCGGGGCTTGTCCTTTTGGCATAACCGGCAGTATAGAAATCCGAAAAACGAAACACGAAATCCTAAACAAATCAGAAATCGCAAAGAACAAAATTCAAAACGGCCGTTTCCTGCCTTTGAACTTTCTGCTTTGAATTTGTTTCCGATTTCGACATTCGTATTTCGTATTTTGGTTTGGTTCTCGCAACCTCGGCCCACTATACGTTTCCGGCTTCACGTACGCGCGACCCGGATCTCTTAAACCTCCGGCAGCTTGCTCTTCTCGGCCGGTTCCTTCTTCTCTTCGGCCTGCTGGGCCGGCTCCTTAGCCAGGCCGATGAGCTTGTCGAACTCGTTGTCGGACTGGGTCTGCGCGGCGTACTCCAGGAACTCCGTCTCGGAGCGTTTCGTGTCCACACCGGCCATTTCGCGAGAGACGCGGGCAGTGGCCTTGGACTTGGTGCGCAAGTCGCGCATCTCCTGCAGTTCCTTGCTCGTACGGTCCTCGCTCACACCCGTGATCATGTCGGCCAGTTCCTTCTCTTCCTTGGCCGTGATCATGTCGGCGACCGTCTCGTGCTTCTCCTGGCTGACCTTGTCCAGCTCGCGGAGCAAGGTCTGGAGCTGTACCTTGTGGCCCGCGATGTTCTGGTCCAGGGTCTTGATGTCGGTTTCCAGTTCGGTGCATCTACCTTCTTTTTCATGCAGGGTGGAACTGAAGTCCTTGAAGGCCGACTGGCACTTGAGGTATTCCGGATCGCTCTTGACGGCATCGGCATTGCCGCCGTGCCGCTCGACCACTTTCTTGGCCATCGCCGCCGCGCCGTCGCGGAGGTTCTTGAGCTTGGCCGTCTCGTCGGACTGGACCTTCAGCTCGGCCTTCTTCTTCTCTTCCTGGGCGATCATGGCGGCCACGGCATCCTTGTATTGCTGAATGCGTTTCCGCTTCTCGCCGATGATGTTGTCGTAGGTGGCCTGAACCACGTAGGGGTTGGCGCTGAGGGCCATGCGGGCCGAGTCGATGCGGCCCGTGATCAGGTAGCCGAACGCGCGGAAATACCGCCAAATCGCTGAAAACATCGCAAATTCCTCCAGGGTTAAATCTCTATCGTGGTCCCGCCGCACGCTGCCAGGTCTGCAACAAGTTGTTGATCACCTCGGCCGTCGGCGGGTCGCAAATAGTCGTCAAATCGATCGTCAGCCCGTGGTCCTCGTACTTCACGAAGGGGCTTTCCGGAAACTTCACGGGCACGGCCGGATCGCCGGGACGGAAGCCGTGGTCCAGGGCCTTTTTCTGCGCCGCCGGGCTCATCAAGAACCGCAGGAACTTTTCCGCGGCCGCCTGGTGAGCCGGCGTCGTCCAGTCGGTCTTGAGAATACAGTAGGGATTGTCGCTCCACATGTTCCGCTTGGGATAGACCACTTGCAGCGTCCCCCAGCGTCCCTCGGCGCTCTTGAGAAAGTCGATGGCCACCGATTCGTAGACCATCACGGCGTCGAAGGACGACGGCCCCTTGAGCACCATTTCCCGCATCAGCGTGCCGGTGGAATCGCTACGGGCCGTCACGCCGCGTTCCAACTGTGCCAGCCAAGTTTGGAATTCCGGCTTGACGATGTCGGCCAGCGCCAGGTTGTTGTTCTTGCCGTGGAAATCGTAGGCCATGAGGACCAGCGCCATCAGGCCCGAGTTCGACTTGTTGGGATCGGTATGGCCGAACTTGAACAGTCCCCAATCGGGCTTCTTGGCGATGCCGCCCCAGCCGCCTTCCATCTGCAAGGCTTGCGAGATGGACTCGAAGGTGATTTCCGGATAGTGGGCCTTGAGGGCATCGTAACGGTTCTTCCAGGTGACGAAAACCATCGGCGTCAAGGCCAAAACCTCTTCCTTGGCGATAGGGCTGCCGGAATGGTTGAGTTGCCACTCGGCCAGGAAGACCTCGCGGTACAGCGAGCTGGCAGGCGACCAGACGTGGATCCGTTTGTCGCCCTCGAGGATGGCGTGGGCGCCCTCCAAGGACCCCATGGGAATGAGGTTCACCTGGATCCGCTTGCCCTCCTCGTTTTGCGCGAACTGCTCCACGGCCCATTCGAGCCAGGCCCGCTTCTCCGTGCCATAGGCCACGCCGATGGTGATCGCCGGCTGCGCAGGTCCGGCGTCACTGCCCCCGCCCTTGCCCGGCTCCGTGCCGGGCTGACGCGCCGCGCGATCGTCTTTCGCCGGCTGCCCGCCCCTGCCGGCGAAGAACCAGTAGCCCCCGCCTGCTAGGACGACCCAGACCAGGACTACGACAATGGCCTTTCCCAACCAGCTTCCCGAGGAACCGGACGGATCCATATTGTTCATAGCGTTCATAGCTTCGGCCTCAACTTGTATATTCCGCTGGTTCTAAAATCATCGCATCAAAAAAACGTAGAAATCTCCTTGAAGACTTCGCGAATATTCTCCGGCGTGCCGGAATAGTATTTCGCCTGCGTGACCTCGGAAATCTTGCCCAGTACGTCGGGCCGGGCATCGCTTCCGTAGCCGATGGTAAAAATGCGCACGCCGCGGCCCTCGACGTTCGTCTCCACGAGCTTGAGCAGTTCCTCCAGCCGCATCCGACTGCTGGTGTCCTCGCCGTCGGAAAGGACGACAATCGCCGAGATCTTGTCGCTGGCCGGTTTTGCGACCAGGTAGCGATGGGCCATGGCAATCGCCTCGTACAGGGCCGTGCCGTCGGAAGCGAACAGGCTATCGATGTCCTGGGCCGCCACCTGCCGGTCGGTTGCCATGGAAAGCCCTTGGCCGGCCCACGCTACGTTGTCGTTGAACGACATCAAGGAAAGCGTGTCTCCCTTGTCGAGTATCTCCACGAGTTGCTTGGCGCCGATCTTGGCGTTGTCAATCTTCTTGCCTTGCATGCTGCCCGAGATGTCGATGGCCAGCACGACGTTGGCATGCTTCTTCTGCTGCTTCCAGAGATCGACGACGGCGTTCATCACGGTCGCCGAGGGCACTTCCAAGGTCGTCTCGGGCTGCTTGGGATCAACCCCGTGCGCGGCGTTGATCGGGTCGCCCAGTGGAATGCCCACGTCCGCCGGACGGAAGCCGAACTCCATCGCTCGCTTCTGCTGTTCCGGGGCCGTGAGAAAGGCAATGTATTCTTCAGCGGCTTGCCGGTGCTCGTCGTCGACCCACTCGCGCTGCACAACGCCCACGGGGTGATCGCTCCAGAACGTGCCTTCCTTGGGATAGATGGCCACCACCGGCAGGGGCGGTGCCGGGTCGGAGCCGTAGGACTCGATCACCATGTTTTCGTACAGCACGGCGGCGCTCAGATACTGCGGCCCGCCGAGAAACATCCGCCGCCCGAAGAAGCCGGTCGAGCTGCCGTAGTGGACCACCGATTCTTCGATGCCGTGGAGGAATTGGCCCACTTCAGGGCGGGCGACATCGGCCGCGGTCAGGCCCTTGAGTTTGCCCGCCCCGGCATAGACCTCGGCGAAGACAGAAATGATGCCGCTGTTGGAATACTCGGGGTGCGTGTGGCCGAATTTGAAGCGGCCCCACTGCGGGTAGTTATACTTCGCCCAGCCCTGTTCGTCCTTGGCGATCTGCAGGATATCGGCCCAGCCTATCGGCCGCTTGCCCCAACCCAAGGCCTCGGCCATGGGCTTCCACATGGCGACGACCACGGGCGAGACAACCAGATTGCGGGTCTCGCCCACCAACGGCTTTCCGGTCCGCGTCTTGGATTCTGCGTTGCCCAATTCGATGAAGACCGATGAGGCGGGGCTGGCCAGGTGGCCCTTTAATCGCCCTTCCTGGATCTCGGTGATCAGCTCGCCCGACCCCAAGGGAACAGTCCGCACCCAGATGCGGTTCTTGGCAGCCGTGCGATGGTCGCCGTCGTTGAACTCCTTGGTGACCGCGTCGATCCACTTCTGCTTCTCCGAGCCGTAGGGGAAGACCAGCTCCAGCACATCGTTGCCGGCCGGACGGGTCTGCGTGGGAGATCCGCCCTTGGGCTGCGGCGGAGCAGGTTGTGAACTGGGCGAACAGCCCATCGCCGGCAGAATCAACAGGGTCAATGCCAGCCCAAGGCTTTCCGTCCAGCACCATTGTCTCGGACTTGGTTTGCTAGCGATCATCGGCCCGTCCTCCCCTGGTTGTAGAGCAGTTTAACGCCATTGTACGGTATGCGGCATCGGCTGCCAATCAAGCCTACCTTGCCTTGGCGGAAATGGCTGGGCAACCCGTAGGGTGGGACAAGCAAACCGGTGTCCTGGTGGGCCTGCAGTCGCGGTCGAACGTTGTTCTGGCGATTGATCCGCGAATCGAGGTTGACCGGTTTGCACAGGCTCACCATAGCTCGCGCGACCTTGTCCCACCCTTCGGCCACCGGAAAGCCTACCAAAATCGTGAAAAACAACCTGTCCTCTAACAAAAAACTAACACTTACGCGGAAGCCGCGTCCTCTTTCGTTCCTCGCTCCTGGCCGGTGGAGGCCGCTGCGTCGCGTCCCAACTGGTCAAGCTGGTCGATCCGCAGTTCGACCCGCTGCGAGACTTGCAGCCCCATTTCCAACTCCTCGCGCATCCGTGCCAGGCTCTCGTCCTGCCGGTCGCGTTTCAACAACGACGTCTGCAAGTGGTCCAACGTCTTGCCCAGATGGTTGACGCTCTTGTTGACCTCGCCGATCAGGGTCTCACGCTGCATGAGGACTTGTTTGCGGGCATCAACCGTAGCCATTTCCTGGGCCGCTTGCCACAACTCCAAGGTTCGAGCCAGCGAAGCGAGACACGATTGGTACAACTGCTCCGCTTTGTTCTTGATGTCCGGCAGAACCAGCGAATCGATGTTGTCGCCCATGACGCCGGCTCGTTCCAAGCGGCGATAAAGCTGCCGCAAATCGCGGACGCTTTGCGTCGTACGGGGATCGTGGTCCGCCTTCAGCGATTGTTCCAACTCGTCGAGAGTCTTGGCTTGGCTGCGGTTCGATTCGCCTTGTAGTTCATTGAAGGTCTTACTGGTCAGTTCATTCCAGCCCAGGATCCAGCGCGTGGCCGCCATGCCGGCGCCCGCCAAGATGCCGGAAAGCCCAAGGAAACCCAGGAACCCTGTCGGCGCGCCGACCAGGATGGCCAAGGTAAACGTCGCTAGGCCCAGCCCTGCCGGGATCAACACCAGCGGGGAGGCCAGCAGGTTCTTGAGCACTCGCGAGCGAAAGGTTTGTGGGTCCATGCAGACTTAGTTTCCGCGCCTCCGCTCCCGCTGGAATCCCAGAAGGGCCGAGCGTGCCGAGAGTTGAAGTCGAACGGAGAATCCCGCGGCACTCTAATATACCCTGCAAAGCTCCGCACGGCGAGAATAGCGCCAGTCCTTGTCGCCTTTCGCTCCGCGAAAGCAGCGCTACTTTCGCGGAGCGAAAGGCAACAATGGCGGAGATTACTTACCTGAGATGCTTTAGCCGGCAAACTCGGCCTACCCTCCCAGGCTCGCCAAAGTAGCGAGCAGACCGCTTTTTCCGCTTATACCGATTATGCCCAATATTCTTTCAATGCCGGTGGCAGCGACTGCCGATGCACAAAGGTAGGCATTCCGCATGCTCGCAGAACCTGTCGAAAACCCTCCCGTAGCCCCGGATCGTAAAGGGCCAAGAAAGGGGTTGTCTGTCAGGTTCCATATTGAAGGGGGGAAATTCATGATTCGACGCATCATCTTCGTACTGGCTTGCGCCTGCGTCCTGGAAACGTTCTATTTCGCGCCGAAAGCCAATGCCCAGCAGGCTTTCAATTATCAGTGGGGCCAGACCTACAGCACTCAGGACTGGAACCGCTTGTACCACTACCCGTACGTCTATTACCCGCAGAACTTCTGGGGACCGGACTACTACCGCAGTTCCGGGAACATGTATAATCGGTACCCGCCCGAAATGCAAATCCCCGTTTACAACCGGCAGTGGCACAACGAATACCCCCAAGATAGGCGATATTACGGCGGGCATCATTTCAATCTCGATGTCTTCTAGCGACGGAAGCATCGGGCCGCCGACCATGCCGCCTATCTTGCGGCGAGCGGCCCATTTTCGGCCGCTCGCCTAAACCGCCCACTTCCAAAGATGGACCCTTTGCCGGCTCAGCTCGCGAAGGGTCCGGCTGTTTCTTGCCGGAATTTTTCGCATAGGTTGTCAGGCGGGGAAGAAAGTCCTAGAATACCTGTGAAAAACCTACCCCAGGGAAATCATTTAGTAACTAACGATGGAAACCGTCAACGCGTTCCCTGTATTTCTCATGTTTGGCTGCGTGGCGGGGTTGGCGGTCGCGCTGTTTCTGATCGCGGCCCTGCTCAATCCGCGGCAGTACGTGGGCCCGGTGCAGAAAATGCCCTACGAGAGCGGCATGGACCCCGTCCACGATACGCGGCGGCGCTTCGACGTCCGCTTCCACTTGATTGCCATCGCCTTCCTGGTATTCGACGTTGAGGTCTTGTTCCTCTATCCCTGGGCGGTGGCCGCCAAGCGGCCCGACCCTCCAAGGGTCATTTGCAGAGATGGGCTCCATGCCGAGACGCCGCCTAATGGCCAGCCGGACTCCGCCCTGCCTCCACGTGCCTACGATATTTCCACCGCGGTGCAGGATGGCCTGGCCAGCGACCGGAACGTCGTGTTTGCCGGCGCGATGGTGTTCATTGCGATGTTAGCCTTGGGCTTCGTCTACGATTGGCGCAAGGGGGTCTTTCGATGGCGGTAGCCGATCTCATGGACCAAGTCGCCACGACGCGGCTCGACGAGTTGGTCAGTTGGTGCCGCAAGAGCAGCCTCTGGCCGATGCCCTTTGCCACTGCCTGCTGCGGCATCGAATTGATGGCCGCGGGCGCCAGCCGGCACGACATCGCACGGTTCGGGGCCGAGGTCTTCCGCTTCAGCCCCCGGCAGTGCGATCTGATGATTGTCGCCGGGCGCGTGGTGATGAAGATGCTGCCCGTGCTGCAGCGGATCTGGCAGCAGATGCCCGAGCCGAAGTGGTGCATTTCCATGGGGGCCTGCGCGTCGAGCGGTGGCGTTTTCGACACCTACTGCGTCGTGCAGGGAATCGATCGCTTCATCCCCGTCGACATGTACGTCCCCGGTTGCCCACCGCGGCCTGAGCAGTTGATCCAGGCGGTCGTCGATTTACAGGAAAAGATCCAGCGCGAGGGCACCATGTTCGGCAAGGAGTTTTACATCGCCTCGCGGCAACAGACCAAGCGGGCCTTGCAGGAGCCGAAATAAGGAATCATGCCCATCGCAGAAACGTTTGCCGCCCTCCGGGCCGTCTTCGGCGACTTGCCCACGAGCGAGTTTCGTGGCGCCACGCGCGTGGTTGTCCCGGCGGAGCGGATCTACGAAGTCCTGGAATTCCTCAAGGGGAAGCACGGTTTCGACCTGCTGGTCGATATCACCTGCGTCGACTACTTGAACTATCCCGGGGCCAAGGACCGCTTCGGGTTGGTTTATCTGCTGGCGGACACGGACGCCAACCAGCGGCTGACGATTCGCACGTTTGTCAACGAGCCGGAGCCAGTGGTGCGTTCCGTGGTGGGGCTTTGGGATGGCGCCAACTGGCTGGAACGCGAGGTCTGGGACATGTTCGGCATCCGTTTTGCCGGCCATCCCGACCTGCGGCGGATCCTCCTGCCGGACGAGTTCACGGCCTTTCCGCTCCGCAAGGACTATCCCTTGCAAGGGTTGGGCGAACGGCACAATTTCCCCGTCCTGACGCGCGGGAAAAGTTGAAAGAGAAAATGCCGCTTACACTTTCCGAACTTGCTGAAGACCAGGCCCATGATGCCGGGCAGCCATACTTGTGGACGATGAATTTCGGACCGCAACACCCGGCTACCCATACCACGTTGCGCCTTTTGCTGAAGCTCGACGGCGAGCGCGTGGCGGACGCCATCCCCGACATCGGCTTCCTCCACTCGGGCTTCGAGAAACTGGGCGAGAGCCTCGATTTCAACCAGTACGTGACGGTCACCGACCGCATGAACTACATCTCGCCCATGTCCAACAACGTGGCCTGGCACATGGCGGTCGAGAAACTGCTGGGGGTCGAAGTCACGCCGCGCTGCAAATACATCCGCACGATCGTCTGCGAACTGATGCGGCTCAGCGACCACCTGCTCTGCCTGGGGGCGATGGGCCTGGACCTGGGGGCGTTCACTCACTTCATCTATGCCTTCAACCCGCGGGAGACGATCTACGACATCGCCGAGGCCCTCTGCGGCGCCCGCTTCACGAACAGCTACACTCGCGTGGGCGGCGTGATGCGCGACATCACGCCGCAGGTCGTGCAAATGATCCGCGACTTCCTTGCCGAGATGCCGCCGGTGATGGACGACATGGACCGCCTCATGGGTAAGAACCGCATCTTCGTCGACCGCTTGCAGGGTGTCGGCGTGCTCACCCGCGAAGAGGCCATCAATCGAAGCTGCTCCGGACCGATCGCCCGAGCCAGCGGCGTAACCCGCGATCTCCGCCGCGACGAGCCTTACCTGTCCTACTCCGATTTCGACTTCCAGGTCTGTTGCGCCCGGGAAGGCGACTGCCTGGCGCGCTACCGGGTGCGCATGGCCGAAATGCAGGAGAGCGTCAAGATCCTCCAGCAGGCCGTGGAAAATATCCCTCCGGGGCCGGTCAACGTGGGACCCGAGCGGCGTTCCATCCTGCCGCCGCCGGGCAAGGTCTGGACCACGATCGAGGGCCTGATCTCGCACTTCGAGTTGGTGATGCCCAACCGCGGCATGCCCGTGCCCAACGAGGAAGTTTACTGTGCCACCGAGGCGCCCAACGGCGAACTGGGCTTTTACGTTGTCGGCGACGGCAGTCCGCGGGCCTACCGTGCCCGCTGCCGGCCGCCGTCGTTTATCCATTTCGCCCTGTTCCCGCACCTGATCCGCGGGCACACGCTCAGCGACATCGTGGCCGTGCTGGGCAGCTTGAACATCATTGCCGCGGAGTTGGACAGATAGAATGTATCCGGCACGCTCCGTGTGCCGCCCCCCCCAGCGGCACGCGGAGCGTGCCGGATACTATGGACCGCTAGACCAAGATGCAAACTACACAAGTCCCACCGAGCGAAGCGCCGGCCAGGCCGGTCCTCAACGCCGAGATCCGCGCGCTGATCGAGGGCTATTATCCTCGCTATCCGTCGCGGCGGGCCGTCGTTCTACCGGCCCTGCACGCGGTCAACGAGCGGCTGGGCTATGTGCCGCCACAGGCCGTGGTCGAGATCGCCCAGATGCTTGGCCTGGCCCCGGCGCAGGTACAAGACACGCTGAGCTTCTATGGTTTCTTCCCCCAGGACAAGCCCTGCGGCAAGTTCAAGGTCTGGATGTGCCGCTCGCTCAGTTGCTCTTGCCGCGAGGGCGAGGCCCTGATGGATTACCTGGCGCAGAAGCTAGGCATCCAGCCGGGCGAGACCAGCAGCGACGGCCGTGTGACCTTGCTGCCCGCCGAATGCCTGGGGGCCTGCGACTTCGCCCCAGCCATGCTCGTGAATGACACGCTGCACAAGAACATGACCCGCGAGAAGATCGACGCCTTTGTAGAAATGGTCCGCGCGGAGAAGCATTAGCCTGAGATTCTGCCCCAAGAGAGAACATGCCCGCCGACGAAGAAGAACTTTACCAGGACCACATTCTCGACCATTACGAGGATCCATACCACCGCGGCCACAGTCCGCACTGCACGCACGCCCACCAGGACGACAATCCGCTCTGCGGCGACGTGGTCCGCATGGAGTTGCAGATCGACGATCGAGGTACGCTGCGGGAGGTGTTCTTCGAAGGCGACGGCTGCTGCATCAGCCAGGCGGCGGCCTCGATGATTGTGGAGAAGTTCGACGGCCGCACGGTCGAGGACGTCAAGGCCTTCACCGCCAACGACATGCTGGCACTGTTCGGTGTCCGTCTCACGCCCAACCGGCAGAAGTGTTGCCTCTTGCCCTGGCGCGTGTTGCAATCGGCCATCTACTCGCCCCTGCAGCCGGGAACCAAGCAAACGTAAACGCCGCCGATCCAGGGAGACCGCTGAAAAAGTCGAGGCGGATACAAAATGTAGTACCGAGTACTCAGAACTGAGTACTATGCGTTGTGATGCCGCGAGACTTTTTCAGCGGTCGCACAGGGTCGGTGGGGACGTTTTGCCGCACCCGTAACTTTGCTCTTAGCGAACACTTTCAAACCTGGGACCGCATTTGTGACCAATTCCACTCTGCCGCTGGACCCCTTGGCCTATCGCGGCGATTTCCCCATTCTCACCCGCGAGGTCCGCTCCGGCGTGCCGCTGATCTATTTCGACAACGCGGCCAGCACGCAGCATCCCGCCGCCGTCATCCAGTCGATCGTCAGTTGCTACGAAGAGCACTATGCCAACGTGCATCGCGGCATCCATCAACTGGCCCAGGAGTCGGACGAGCTGTACGACCAGGCCCGCGAAACGGTCCGCGCGTTCATCAACGCCCCCGAGGCTCGGCAGTGCCTCTTCACCTACGGGGCCACTTCGGGCATCAACACCGTCGCGCGGAGCTGGGGCGATGCCAACATCAAGACGGGCGACGAGATCCTGCTCAGCGAGATGGAGCACCACGCGAACCTCGTGCCCTGGCAGCAGCTTGCCCAGCGGCGGGGGGCCGTGTTGCGGCACATCCCCCTGACCGACGACGGCCTGCTCTGCCTCGACAAGCTCGACACGTTGCTCACCGAGCGGACCAAGCTGGTCGCCGTCACGGCGATTTCCAACGTGCTGGGCACGATCAACCCCGTGGAGGAAATCGTCCGCCGCGGACATCAGGCCGGTGCGCTCGTGCTGGTCGACGGCGCCCAGAGCGTGCCGCACCAGAAGACCGATGTGCAGGCCCTGGACGCCGACTTCCTCGTCTTCAGCGGCCATAAGATGCTGGGTCCCTCGGGTGTGGGCGTGCTCTACGGCAAGCTCGAACTGCTGGAGGCCATGCCGCCCTTCCTGGGCGGCGGGAGCATGATCCGCCGCGTCCTGCTGGACCATTTCGAGCCGGGCGATTTGCCCGTGAAGTTCGAGGCCGGCACGCCGCCCATCGTCTCGGCCATCGGACTGGGCGCGGCCATCGACTATCTCGACCGCATCGGCATGGAGGCCATCGGCCGCCACGAGCGACTGCTGGTCACGCGCGCCCATGAGATCCTGGAAAACATCGATGGCCTGCGGATCTTCGGGCCGGCCCCGCAACACAAGGCCGGGATCGTCAGTTTCACGCTCGACCACGTTCACGCCCACGACGTGGCCGAGGTCCTGGACCGCTCCGGCATCGCCATCCGCGCCGGGCATCATTGCGCCATGCCGCTGCACAGTCGTTACGGCGTGGGGGCCACCGCCCGCGCCAGTTTCTACCTCTACAACACGCTCGCCGAGGTCGAGCAGCTTGGCCCCGCCCTGGAAGCCGCCAAGCGCGTGTTCCATCGCAAGCGGAAATAGCTATAGGACGGGTCGAGGAACGAGACCCACGCGCCAGAGGGATCCGGCCGACCGATGACCAATGCGCGCGGGCCTGTTCGAGATCTTGCCAGGGTCTCAAAGATCCCGGGCTCTCTTCACGCCCTTCGCAAGCTCAGGGACCTGCCGCCCGCCAGCTTGCATAACCGGCATACTCTGCATAGTCGTCCTACGATTTGACCGCTGCCCGGAAAAAAAGTAGTCTTGCATCAGGCCGCCAAATGGTCTGGATACCCGCGCGGAAACGCCACTCGACATGACTGCGTCAACCTCGGACAACAATCTGCTGGCACAACTGGCCGGACTGGGCGGCCCTGGTTTGGGCAGCGCGGTGATCGACAGCTTGGCGGCAACCGAACCGCGGCACGACCCTCCCGCTCACAAGAGCGAAGGCAAACTGGATTCCCTGGTCGATCGCATCCGCGCATTGACCGCCGGCGACTCTACACGCACCGCGACTGCCGCGTCTTCACTGGCCCCCGCTGCGCCGACCGCTGCAACCGCGGTTTCGCGGGCCGCCGTGCAATCCAACAGTTTTGTCCCGCAGGAACCGGGCTCGTTCCACGCCGCCGGGCTGAACGACAGCCTCGTCGAATCGCTGGCCTTGAAGCACCTGCTGGCCCGCGGCGACTCTACCGGCCGCGAAGTGGCCGACCAGCTCAAGCTGCCCTTCATCCTTGTCGACGAACTGCTCCGCGGCCTGAAGAACGAGCAGTTGGTGGGCTATCGCAGCGGGGCGCCGATGAACGACTTTCTCTACCAGCTCACGGATCTCGGCCGCGAACGGGCCAAGCGCTACTGGAGCCACTGCACCTACTTCGGCGCCGCTCCCGTTTCCCTGCCCGACTACATCGACAGCGTCACGGCCCAATCGCTTTCCAAGCAGCAGACCACGGCCGAACACCTGCGGCGGGCCTTCAGCGATCTCGTGCTCACTCCGCGGATGCTCGACCGCCTCGGCCCGGCGGTGAACTCCGGCCGCGGACTGTTCCTTTTCGGGGCGGCGGGCAACGGCAAGACGAGCATTGCCGAGCGGGTCACGCGGGCTTTCGGCCAGGAGATCTGGATCCCCCGCGCGATCGGCATCGACGGCGAAATCATGCGGGTTTTCGATCCGGCAAACCACGAGGAGCTTCCGCTGGACGCCTGCGAGGGACTGTATGAAACGCGGAAGATCGATCGCCGCTGGGTGCGGATCCGCCGGCCCACGCTGATCGTCGGCGGCGAACTGACGATGTCGTCCCTGGAAGTGGCCATGAACGAATCGACCGGCATTTGCGAAGCGCCGCTGCAACTGAAGAGCAACTGCGGCACGCTGGTGATCGACGACTTCGGCCGGCAACGGATGCGGATCGAGGACCTCTTGAATCGCTGGATCGTTCCGTTGGAACGGCGCTACGACTTCCTCAACATGCCCAACGGCAAGAAGATCGAGGTGCCGTTTGACCAGTTGATCATTTTCTCGACGAACCTGGAGCCGCGCGAGATGGTCGACGAGGCCTTCTTGCGGCGAATTCCCTACAAGATCGAGGTCTTGGACCCGAGCATCGAGGAATTCAAAGGCTTGTTCCTTTCACTGGCCAAGAAGATGGGGTTTCCCGATCGGCCGGGGGCGGTCGAGCATCTCATCCAGGAGCATTATGTGTCGAAGGGCCGGCCGTTCCGCTACTGCCAGCCCCGCGATCTGCTCCTGCAGATCCGCAACTTCTGCAGCTACAAGGACTGCCCGCTGGAGATCACCGACGACTACATCGACATGGCCGTGGAGAACTACTTTGCGGTGATGTAGGCCCGGGCTACCGTACCACGAAATTCACCATCTTTCCCGGCACGACTATCACCTTCACAAGCGTCTTTCCGGCCAACAGTTCCGCAACCTTCTCGTCGGCCCGGGCGGCGGCAACCATAACGGCGTCGGCGGCGTCGGCGGCAACCACGATCCGCCCGCGGAGCTTGCCGTTGATCTGCACGGGGATCTCGATCGTGTCCTCTTTGATGAGGGCCTCGTCGAACGCCGGCCACGGCTCGTAGGCCAGCGTCTGGGCATGTCCCAACTGCTGCCAAAGCTCCTCGGCTAGGTGCGGGGCGAAGGGCGAGAGCAATTGCACGAACTGCTCCATCGCCGCCTTCGGCCGCTGCGGGACCTTGAAGAAATAGTTCGTGAACTCCATCATGCGGGCAATGGCCGTGTTGAACGACATCTGCTCGATGTCCCGCGTCACTGCCTGAATAGTCTTGTGCAGCACGCGGTTCTGCTCGGCCGTCGGCTCGATTTCGACCACTGCGGCGCCGAGCCGCGTTTCTTCCGCCCGCTCGTCGATCATCATCCGCCAGACGCGATCGAGGAAACCGGCGATGCCGCTGACGTCTTTCGTGCTCCAGGGCTTGACCGCCTCCAACGGCCCCATGAACATCTCGTACAGCCGCAGCGAGTCGGCCCCGTATTCCTTGACAACCTCGTCGGGATTGACCACATTGCCCCGCGCCTTGGACATCTTATAGGCCCGGCTCTCGATGCGGACTGACGGATCGGCCTTGAGCACGAAGACCTCGCCCTGCTTGGCCACTTCGTCCGGCTTGAGGCTCACCGCCGTCAAGGGCTCGCGAGTGGTCTTGGCGATCGGCTTGCCGTCGGCGTCGGTGGCCACCTCGGCGCTGTTGATCCATACGGTCTGACTGCGATAGCCGGTGTACTCCGTCTCGCCCAGGATCATGCCCTGGTTGACCAGCTTCTGGAAAGGCTCGGGCATGCTAACGTAACCGCGGTCGTAGAGCACCTTGTGCCAGAAGCGGGCATAGAGCAAGTGCAATACGGCGTGTTCCGCACCGCCCACGTACAGATCAACGGGCATCCAGGCCTTTTCCAACTCGCGATCCACGGGGGCTTGTTCGTTCTTGGGATCGAGGAAGCGGAGGTAATACCAGCAGGAGCCGGCCCATTGCGGCATGGTGTTCGTCTCGCGCTTGTACCGCTTGCCATCCAAGGTGACATAGAGCCACGAGTCCGGGGCCTTGTCCAACGGCGGCTCGGGGCGGTCGTGGGCCGCGTCGAACTTCATCATCTCCGGTAGGTCCAAGGGCAGGTCTTCCGGCCGTAGCGCGCGGAGCCGGCCGTTGGGCTGGCCGTGCTCGTCGAGTTCGCGGAGGACAGGGAACGGCTCGCCCCAGAAATGCTGGCGGCTGAAGAGCCAATCGCGGAGCTTGTAGTTCACCGCCGCGCGGCCCAGGCCCTGGGCGGAGAGATCGGCCGCGATCCGCTGCTTGAACTCGGCCGTCGGCAGGCCGTCGTAGGCCCCGCTGTTTATTGCCTGGCCATCGCCAGTAAAGGCCTCACAGAAGCAGCTTGGGTGCAAGTGATAAACCCTTTTCCATACGATCTGCCCCACTTCCGGAAATAGATTAGAACTAGCATCCTCCGCTGGGAGCGGGTTGGGGTCAGGGGGCATGCTCTTGAAGTGCTCTTTAAGCCACGCCTCGTCCGGCATCACCACCGGCTTGATCGGCAAACTGAACTTCTGGGCGAACTCGAAGTCGCGCGTGTCGTGCGCCGGCACGGCCATAATGGCCCCGGTACCGTAGCTGATCAGCACATAATCAGCAACCCAGACGGGAACCGGCATTCCGGTGACGGGGTTGATGGCGTACGAGCCGGTGAACACGCCCGTCTTGTCCTTGGCCAGGTCGGTGCGGTCGAGGTCGCTCTTGCGCGCGGCCCTCTGACAATAAGCCTGCACGGCCGCGGCCTGTTGCGGCGCGGTCAGCCGCTGGACGAACGGATGTTCCGGCGCGATGACCATGTAGGTAGCCCCGAAGAGCGTGTCGGGCCGTGTGGTGTAGATCCGCAGCACCTGCTCGTCGGGCTTGCCCGGGTAGCCGGCCCGGGTATCCGCTTGCGGGCGGCGGTCGCGCCGCCAGCCCTCGTATTGGCGCTGCGACGGCTTACCTTCCTCGTCCATGGTCATGCCGATGAAGAAATCGACTTCCGCGCCCGTGCTCCGGCCGATCCAGTTCCGCTGCAGCATCTTGATGCTCTCGGACCAGTTCAAGCCGTCGAGGTCCTTCTCCAGCCGATCGGCATAGGCGGTGATTTTCAGCATCCATTGCCGCAGGGGCATGCGCACTACGGGATGGCTGCCACGCTCGCTCAGGCCGCCGATCACCTCCTCGTTGGCCAGCACCGTGCCCAAGGCAGGACACCAATTGACCGGGGCCTCGATCTGGTAGGCCAGGCGGTGCTCATCGCGATAGCGATCGACAGCCTCAGGTCCCTCTTCGGCAATTCCGTCAGGAATCGGCAACTCGGCGATCGGCCGCCCTTTCTGTTGTTCGGCATCGAACCAGGTATCGAAGAGCACCAGGAAGATGAATTGCGTCCAGCGGAAGTAGGTCACGTCGGTCGTGGCCAGTTCGCGGTCCCAGTCGTAGCTGAAGCCCAGCATTTTCAACTGGCGGCGGAAGTTGTTGATGTTGTTCTCTGTCGTAGTCCGCGGATGCGTGCCGGTCTTCTTGGCATGTTGCTCGGCCGGCAGACCAAACGCGTCCCAGCCCATAGGATGCATGACGCTGTAGCCCCGCTTGCGGTGAAAACGGCAGACGATGTCGGTCGCCGTGTAGCCTTCCGGGTGGCCGACGTGCAGGCCGGCCCCACTAGGATAGGGAAACATGTCCAAGACGTACATTTTGGGTCCCTGCGGCAGCCTGGGTGCGGCGAAGGTGCGGTTCGTTTCCCAATAGTGTTGCCATTTCGGTTCGATGGCGGCCGGATTATAGCGTGGCATGTTGCGGGTCTGCGTGGAGTCCAAAGGAACAAAACCCGCATTGTACCGAGTTCTGCGAAAAACGGCAATTTGACCTGCCCTGGGTAGTCCCGACTTTAGCTGGTCACCCCCTTGCTTGCTAGCAAGTTTCGGCCCGGCTAGAATTGCGGCTTTCCCACATAAACCACCTTGGATCCGGAAAAATGAAACGCCTTGTCATCACTGCACTGTTGTTGGCTCTTTCCTGTCTGGGCAAGATAGCCCTCTCAACCCAACCTCCTGTCGGGCAGACGCCCATGCTCCTCTCCCTCGACAATGTGGAAACTGGAAAACTGCCGCAAGGCTGGATAGCCGCCAAGACCGGCGAGGGCCAGGGTAGCGTGTGGAAAGTGGTGGCGGATCCCACAGCGCCACACGGAAAAAAGGTCCTGGCGCAAACCTCGGACCAGGGGCCCAATCGCTTCTTCAATCTGTGCGTTGCTCAGGAGAGCAGCTTCCGCGACGTTGACCTGACCGTCGCCTTCAAGGCCATGAAAGGCAAGCTGGACCAGGGTGGCGGACTGGTGTGGCGATACAAGGATGCCAATAACTACTACATCGCCCGCATGAACCCCCTGGAAGACAACTTCCGGGTCTACAAGGAGGTTGCCGGAAAACGGATCCAACTCGGCACGGTCGATGTGAAGGTTCCTGCAAAGACATGGCACACTCTCCGCGTTCTCAACAAGGCCGACTATATCCAGTGTTTCCTCGATGGCAAGCTCTACCTGGACGTGAAGGACGAGACGTTCCCGGACGCCGGAAAAGTCGGTCTCTGGACCAAGGCCGACGCGCAGACCTACTTTGCCGATTTCCAGGCCAAGTGATCGCTTCACATACCACTCAGATTATCTATTTATCCCTCTCCGCCCCCCCTGTGGCCTCTTGGGATAGCCGGCAGACTTTGACTATCCGTTAAAGCCATCGTTTGCCGAATAATCCTAACAATCGTGTCGTCCGGTTCCGTTGCGGGCTGGAATGCACAAAATGCATAATCTGGGGGGATCATGATCGACCGAAACCCGAATGTCGGTGGAACGGGAATTTATATGCACTGTCGCGTGCGACTGCATGGAATTCGAATCTGCTGGGCGACCCTGGCCCTGATGCTGGCGGCTGGCTGGGCAGAGGCGGCCGCGCCTACGGCCGGTTCGCCCGACGCAACCCAGGGGACGACCAGCGCCGCCGCGCGCAAAAGCGCGGTCCAGTCGATCCCTTTTGACAAGTTGGACGCCGATTCCCGCAAGAAAGTCAACTCGGTGCTTTCCAACTTGAGCATCTTTCGCCGCATGCCCGTGCGCATGGTCAATTGCGACCCGGACTTATATCTCTTCCTGGTGCGTCACCCGGACATCGTGGTCAACATCTGGGAGATCCTCGGCGTTTCGCAGCTTCAGATGCGGCAGACCGATATCGACACCTTCCGCATTACCGAAACCGAAGGCGCCGCGGCAACGCTCGAGTTCCTGTATCACAGCAGCGACACGCAGATTGTTTATGGATCGTGGACCTATACCGGGCCGCTTTTGGCCCGCAAGATAACCGGCAGTTGCCTGGCCGTGTTGAAAACGGCCTACACTAAGGACTCCGAGGGGAAGTACTTCGTCACGTCGCGCTTGGACGGTTTCCTGAGCGTCGACTCGGGCGGCGCCGAGATGCTGGCTCGCACCCTGCAACCGCTCGTGGTCAAGAACGTCGACAACAATTTCATCCAGACCGTCGCCTTCCTGGGCAGCATGTCGAAGACGGCGGAAGTGAACCTGGCGGGCATGCAACGTCTAGCAGGACGGCTATCGCACGTACAGTCGGAAACGCGGCAGCAGCTTTCCGACGTCGTGGCATCGGTGGCCAACCGGGCGGCGGCCAACAAGGCCGTGGGCAAGGACGGGCCTGCGCATCGCATGGCCAGTCATCCGCAGGATGCGGCCCCGCGGCAATAAGGGGCGACCGAGAAGTCTCCCCTCTCCCTCCGGGAGAGGGGGCTTATGCTCAAGCCGCTATCTTCAGCGGCTGGAGCGAGTCGAAAAGATTGACCGTCGTCAGCATGCGCCCGCGGGCATCGTAGAACTGCACGATTCCCAGGGACACCAGCCACATCGCCATGTATCCCTCTATGCGGTAGCTCCGCGCCACGTAGCGGCCCCGCTCGATGAGGATCGTCTCGTCGATCTCCGGGACGGCCGGGTCGTTCTCCTCCTCCGTCGCGGCGAGGAATTGCGGCTCGTACAAACGGGGAAACCGCTCCTGCCCAAAGCGCAGGCTTCCTGCCTGCAATTCTCTGTGGCGGCCCGCGGTCAGCGGCCGTGAAGCGAATCGCTGTTTGCGATGGCGCAAATAGTCCGAAAAAACACTTTCCACGATGCTGCGAACTTCGTCGGCACGAGGATCCGTCCTCATAATGCGTTATCTCCTGGGTTCTTGCGGCCAGAGAAAGTGTACAATTTCCGCCATTGGAGCCAAAGGCCAGTTTTTTTGGCCCCGCCGCGATTCCCCGATTCCAGCTTGATTGCAGACAGAAATGCTGGCTGTTATAATCCGCACGTGGGGTGTTTTCCGCTTTCTATTCCTTCGCAGCGTTTTTTCAGGAGACTGCACTATGAACTTCTCTGCCCGAAAAGTGTCGCTCGGCCTCGCCCTCTTGCTGGTTGCCCTATGGGGGCTGACGGCCACGCCGCCCGCGCTGGCCGCCAAGCCCGCGCCCTCGCTGGACCTCGTGCCGGCCGACGCCGCTTTCTACTCGGCCATGCTCCGCAACCGCGAACAGTTCGAGAAAATCGTTAACAGCAAGGCCTTCGCCAAACTCAAGGCCTTGCCCTATGTCCAGATGGGGCTGGGCCTGTATCAAATGCAGGCCGCCGACCCGAGTTCGCCCCTGGGCCAGTTCGAGGCCGCTCGCCACGACCCAAAGCTCAAGAAGGCGCTCAATTTCCTGGCCGACCTCTTGTCCGACGAAGTCTTCATTTACGGCGGACCGAGCGTCAACCAGACGATCGACCTGCTGCAAGGATTCGTCAACGACGCCCAGTTCGCTGGCATCGCAGAGGGTTTTCGCGAAACGCATGAGAAACCTACCACCGGAAAACCAACGCATGCCAAGGAGTTCGGAGACCGCGAGGTTGCCCAGGCCTTCATCAAGCGGATCCATCTCCTCAAGTTCCCCGAATTGGTGATTGGTTTCAAGGTCAAAGACAAGGCCCTGGCCAAGGAATTGCTGGACGAGCTTGACACGAACCTGCAGTTGGCCCTGGCCCAGGCGCCCATGTTGCAGGACCGTCTGAAGCGGGCGACCATCAGCGGCCACTCGTACCTGACCTTCAAGCTGGATGGCTCGCTGATCCCCTGGAAAGCGGAGGATATCGAGAAGATTCGTTCCCTGGCGGCAACGCCGGCCGACGGCGATAAGCTGATCGAACACCTGAAGAAACTGACCCTGGTGGTCTCGCTGGGCCTGCACGACGATTATCTCTTGCTGGCGGTCGGGCCTTCCACCGACGTGCTATCCAAGATCGGCAAAGGCGCGTCCTTGCGTTCTCTGCCGGAACTGGCGGCGGTGGCCCAGTTCGCCGACCAGCGGATCTGTTCCGTGAGCTACCTGAGCAAGACGTTGAATGAGCACTTCAATACCACCAAGTCGGGCATCGACAATCTGCTGCAAAAGGCCAAGAGCTTCCTGCCCTCGCTGCCGATCCCGGACAAGGCCCGCGCGGAAATCGCCAAAGATTCCGCCGTCGTGGCCGCGGACCTCAAGACGCTGGTTCCCGAGGTGGGCGCCAATGCGTCGGTTGGCTTTCTCACCGCAAGCGGCCTGGAAAACTACGACTACGACTGGAGTGAGCAGCCCGAGATGGACTGTTCCAAGCCGCTGGATCTACTCAAGCACGTGGGCGGCAATCCGATCGCCGTATGGGTGAGCCGCAGCAAGGCCTCGCCCGAGGGCTATGACCTGTTGGTCAAGTGGATGGGCATCGGCTATCGCTATTTCGAGGAGTACGGCCTGGCGGCAATGAAGGCCGCGGAGCGTGCGAAGTTCGAGAAGGTCTTTACCCAGGTGAAACCGCTGCTGGGCCGTCTCGACAAGACCACGCGGGACCTGCTGATTCCCGCCCTGGCTGACGGCCAGACGGGGCTGGTACTCGACGCCAAGCTGACCAGCCAGCAGTTCATCAAGACCCTGCCGGCGACGAGCCAGGCGTTGACGATGTTCGAGCCGGCGATCGTGGTGGGCGTGAGCGACGCGAATAAGCTCAAGCAGGCCTTTGGCGAGTACTATGCCGTGGCCGACGATTTTGTCGAAGTCATCAAGGGAATCGAGGGGAGCCAGATCCCCAAGGCTTTTAAGATCCCTCGCCCCCGTGTCTACAAGCTGCGCATGGGCACGGCTTATGGCTATCCCTTGCCGGCCGAGTGGGGAGTCGATACCCGCGTGTTACCCAATGCCGCCGTCTCGGAGAAAGTAGCCGTGCTCGCGATTTCCGGCAAGCATTCCATCCGGCTGTTGGAGGAAAAGGAGCCGAAGATCGCCGGCATCACGCTGCCCACCGACCGGCCGCTGGCCTCCGTGGGCGGATTTGATTTCGCTGCCTTGATCGACGCCCTGGACCCCTGGGTCGAGCTGGCCTTGGAGAAAGGCACGGCGCAACTCTCGCCGGACAATACCGAGTCGGCCCGTCTGCACGCCAAGACGGTGATGGAGGTGCTGAAGGTTTATCGCGGCTCGGTTTGGGAGACCTATATGGAGGGCAAGGCCGCCGTGACCCACTCGCGCTCGGAATATCACGACATCGAAGAGTAAAACCGTAGGGTGGGACCAGATCGCGTAGCGAGCGCAGGCCCACCAAGTGACTGGAAATGGTGGGCCTGCGGTCGCGGTCTATCGTTGTTTCGACGGTTGATTCGCGAATCGAGAGTTTTCCGGCTTGCGCAGGCCCACCATAGCTCGCGCGACCTTGTCCCACCCTACAGCTCGGAATATCACGATATCGAAGAGTAAAACTGCTAATGGGGAATCAACGTGGGATCGACCACGGGGTAGCCGAGTTTCTTTACACCGTTGCGGGAGGCCATCGTCTGGTGTGTCGTGGGATCGAGGCCCCAGCCGATCAACTGCACGTGCCCGTCGCAAAAGGCGGCGTGCCAGCCCGCGCCGTGCGCGCTGCCGAAGATATACGTCGGGTTCGCGGGGGGATTGTTGAAGGACTGGCGATCCATGCTCGGCAACCAGGTCGTGCTGCCCCAACGCGTCAGGCTGACGTCGTCGCCCGACATCGCGCTGCCTAGGTCTCCGGGATCGGAGCCTGAAAGGTAGTTTTCCGGCGCCATGTACTTCTCGCCAACCAAATACGTCGTCTCCTTAGTGTCGGTAATCATGGCATCCCTGACCTGGCTGCCAAAGCCGACAATGCCGTTGAAGCCGCTAGCCAAACCATTCTGAAGATAGAAGTTTCCGCCGTTGGCGGCGTAATCGGTGCGACCCGAGACCGTAGCCGACGTTCCACTGGCGTTGCCGTTAGCGTATGCCTGACCGGCACGGCGCGAGGGACAGTACAAATATGGCAACGGCGTCTGAACCCGCGCGGTGCTGCACGAGGCAGTGAGCGACGTATTGCCTTTGCCCCAGTCGTGCATGGCTGCACCGTCCATATAGGGGAGAATCTGGTAAATCCAACCGCCCGGCTGCTTCGCTCCCGGCCCGATGTTAGGATCTCCCGCGACTCCGATTCCCAATCCGCCGCTCGGATAGAAACCAAGCGTAGTCACGTGGCCGCCAATGGCCGTCGACAGTTGTTTCAGGTTGTTTTCGCAGGTGACCCGGCGGCCTGCCTCGCGGGCCATGTTGACAGCGGGCAACAACAGGCCCACCAGCATGCCGATGATCGAGATCACCACCAGTAGTTCGACAAGCGTAAAACCGTGCAGCCGACGTTTCATTTCGACACCTCTTTGTTCCCGGCCCGTGCGCCCCAACGTGGCCATAGACTTTGCGGACGAGACTGGCCTACCCTATTCGTTATGCTATCCCATTTTTCGCGCAGTGGCAAGCGGAAGAGTCCTACCGCCGGCCGCGGCTCATGCGCTGGGCGATGGAAAAGGCCATTTCCAGGGCCTGCTCGTAGTTCAAGCGGGGGTCGACCTCGCTGGAATAGGCCCGCCCCAGGTCGGCTTCGCTCAATCCCCGCGCGCCGCCGATACATTCGGTCACGTCCGCGCCGGTCAGTTCGACATGCACCCCCCCAAGCAGCGATCCCAACTCATGGTGAATATCCAGGGCCTGATTCAGTTCGCCCAGGATATCGTCAAAGCAACGGGTCTTTACGCCCGAGTGCGTGACCATCGTATTGCCATGCATAGGGTCGCAGCACCAGGTAACCTGCCGGCCCGCACGGAGCACCGCCTCGATCAGCCGCGGCAGGCATTCCGCAATCCGCTTCACACCGAAACGATGGATCAGCGTCAAACGGCCCGGCTCGTCGTGCGGATTGAGGATCTTGGTCAGTTCCAGCAGCGTTTCCGGCGTGGTCGAGGGACCGATCTTGACCCCGATAGGGTTGGCGATGCCGCGGAAGTACTCGATATGGGCGCCGTCCAGCCGCCGCGTACGGTCGCCGATCCAGGGGAAATGCGTGCAGAGGTTATACCACTTGTCGGGCCGGCGGGGGACCTGCCGCGTTTGCGCCTGCTCGTATTCCAGATGTAGGCCCTCATGGCTGGTAAAGAAATCGACACGCGTCAATTCGTCCAGCCGCCGGCCGCCCACGGCCTCCATGAAATGGATGGCCTCGCCGATCGACTCGATGATGCGGCGGTAATCGTCGGCCGCGGTCGCATGCTCGAAGAAATCGAGGTTCCAGAACTCCGGATGGTGCAGGTCGGCAAAGCCGCCATCTACCAGCCCGCGGATGAAATTGATCGTCAGCGCGGAGCGATGATAGCCTTCCAGCAGATAGGCGGGCCGCGGGGTCCGCTCTTCCGTGGTGAAGCCCGGCCGATTGACCAACTGGCCGCGATAACTGGGCAAGGTGACGCCGCCGCGGGTTTCGGTCTCAGCCGAGCGGGGCTTGGCATATTGGCCGGCGAACCGCCCCAGGCGGATCACCCGCTTGCGGCAACCGTAGGTGAGCACGAAACTCATCTTCAGCAGCACCTTGAGATTGCTGGCGATAATCGCCGCCTGGCAATCGTCGAAGCTTTCGGAGCAGTCGCCCCCTTGCAACAAGAATCGTTCACCCCGCGAGGCCTCGGCAAGCTGTGACTTGAGCGCCTCCACCTCCCAGCTTGTCACCAGCGGCGGCAGTTTGGCCAACTCGGCCAGCACGTTTTGCAAGGCGTCCGGATCGGGATACGTAATCCGTTGCTCCAGCGGCTTGCTGCGCCAGGAATCGGGCGACCAGGGATGTTCGTGCATGGGAACCGGTTACTTGCTTGAAGTCGGAGGCCGGAGCCTAAAAAACGAAATACGAAATACGAAGTTCGAAATACGAAACAAATTCAAAAGAAGAAATTCAAAGGCTCAAAACGCCGGGGGGAACCACGAAAGACACGAATGACACGAAATGTTTTTCGTGTCATTCGTGTCTTTCGTGGTTCTCATGCGTGTTGCACGTTTGTCGTGGTGGAAGAACTCGATGCGGGAAAGGTCCGGAACAATGGTTTTGGATTTCTTTTTTCCGATTTTTGATTTGTTTCGGATTTCGACATTCGGATTTCGAATGTGTATTTTCTCTGCGCTTTCTACGCTTCTTCCGCTTGTCCTTGTGGTCCTCGGCCGCGTTCCATCTCGTCGATGTAGCGCCGCAGCCGCTCGACTTCGTCGGTGAAATGCCGCAGTTTCAAGAGGATTTCGACCCGCTTCAATAGCTCTAGCTTGTTGATGGGTTTGCTGAGGAAATCGTCGCAGCCGCAGGCCACCGCCCGTTCGATGTCGCCCGACTCGCCCAGGGCCGTGACCATCAGGATCAGGATCTGCTTGGTCGCCGCGTCGGCCTTCAACATGCGGCAGACTTCGAATCCGCTGAGCTTGGGCATCATGATGTCCAAGAGGATCAGGTCGGGCCCGAACTCGGAGACCTTCTCCAGTGTCTCGCGGCCATCGCCTGCCACGGCGATCTCGCAATCGACGTCCGCCAGGTAAGCCTCCAAGAGCTCCACATTCGGCTGGTTGTCGTCGGCGATCAGGATCTTGCTCGATGCCATGAGATGCTTCTCCGCTTTATTTCTATACGTTCCTGTCCGCCGGCACGGGGAATTGCCCGCACAACTCGTGGACGCTGCCGCGGATGCGGTCCAGCACGGCCGGCTGGTCGTGCCCCCGCAATGCCTCCAGGATCCAGCCGCCGACAGCCCGCATCTCGCCGCAACGCATGCCGCGGCTGGTGATGGCCGGCGTGCCGATGCGGATGCCGGAGGGATCCATCGGCTTCCGCTGGTCGAAGGGGATCATGTTCTTGTTCACCGTGATGCCGCCTTGGCCCAGGGCCTTTTCGGCCTGCCCGCCTGAGATACCCAGCGGCGTGACATCGGCCAGCATGAGGTGGTTGTCGGTCCCGCCGCTCACCAGTCGCACACCGCCCGCGGCGAGCACCTCGGCCAGGGTCCGGGCGTTCTCGACCACCTGTTGCACGTAGGCCTTGTAGGCCGGTGCAAGGGCCTCGCCGAAACAGACCGCCTTGCCGGCGATCACGTGCATCAGTGGCCCGCCCTGGTTGCCGGGGAAGACCGCCCGATCGATGTCCTTGGCGTAGACCTCTTTGCAGAGGATCATGCCACCCCGCGGCCCGCGAAGCGTCTTGTGCGTCGTCGTGGTCACGAAATCGGAGACCGGCACGGGATCGTTGTGCAGGCCCGTGGCGACCAGACCGGCATAATGGGCCATATCGACCATCAACTTTGCGCCCACGCTTTGGGCGATCTCGGCGAACTTGTCGTGCGGAATCTCGCGGGGATACGCACTCGCCCCGGCCACGATCAGCTTCGGCTTGTGCTCTTTGGCCAAGGCGGCAAGCTGGTCAAAATCGATGCGGTGGGTGTCTTGCCGAACGCCATAGCTGTGGAAATGGTAGAGCTTGCCCGAAATATTGAGCTTCATGCCATGGGTCAGGTGTCCTCCGTGGGCCAGATCGAGGCCCAGCACGACGTCGCCCGGGTCGAGCACGGCGAAGTACACGGCCGCATTGGCCTGCGCACCGGAGTGCGGCTGGACGTTGGCGTGCTCGGCGTGAAAGAGTTGCTTGGCCCGGGTCCGGGCCAGGTCTTCCACCACATCGACGAATTCGCACCCACCATAATAGCGGCGTCCGGGGTAGCCTTCCGCATATTTATTGGTCAGCACGCTGCCCATGCACTGCATGACGGCGGGGCTGGTGTAGTTTTCGCTGGCGATCATCTCCAGGCCGTCGCGTTGCCGCTGAATTTCGCCGGCGATGGCTGCCCAAACGGTGGGGTCGTGCTTTTCGATCGAGTTCATGAGGCCCTTTCGGTCTTAATAACAACAGACCCTCCATTTTGGGCTGCGGGAGGCAATTCGTCAATTGCCGGGACGGAATCCACCCGAAAGATGTATTTAATTAGCCACAGAGGGCACAGAGGTCACAGAGAAGAAAAATACAGATTTTCTTGTGTTGCTCGGGGTTGGAGTTATTTTGGTAGTTCCCTAGGGTTACGATCAGTGTCAGCTTAGCCCACCAAAATCATCAGTCCTTAGGATTTTGCTTTAAGGTTCTTTCCGTATTTCTTCATGGTATTTCCCTCTGTGAACTCTGTGCCCTCTGTGGCTAATTTGTTTTCCTTTACCCGCGGATGATATGTGCCATCGCCTCGGCAAGTTTCTCGGGAGTGCATGAGAGGATGTCCATCCCCGCTTTGCGACATTTGCTGGCGGTAGTCTTGTTGTATTCCGGGCGGGCGTCGTAGCCCAACGCACCCAAGCCGATCATGCGAATGCCCGCCTGGGCCATCTCCTTCACTTGGTTGACGAGATCCCGCTCGGCGCGGCCTTCGTAGAAATCAGTGACCAGCACGACGATCGTACGGGCGGGCTGGCGAGTAAGCTGGGAGGCGTATTGCAATGCGCGGGTGATGTCGGTGCCGCCGCCCAGTTGGATCGAGAGCAGCACGTCGACCGGCTGCCCCACCTGATCGGTCAGGTCGGCGATGTCGGTGTCGAAGAGGAAGAGGCTGGTGCGAACGGACGGGAGTTCGACAAAGATGGATGCCATGACTGCCGAGTAGATGGCCGAATCGAGCATCGAGCCGGATTGGTCGACGGCCACGATCACGTGCCACGGCCGGCTCTTCCGCTCGGCGGCATGAAAGTACAGGCGATCGACCAGCAGCTTGCCGGACGCGGCGTCGAATCGCTGCAGGTTACGGCGCACGGTCCGCAGCAGGTCGAGATTGCGATAGACGCGGCGGGGCGAATGTTTGTCGCGGCGAATAGCGCCCGTAATCGCCGGCTCGATTTGCAACTTGAGCTTCTTCTTCAATTCGTCGACCACCCGGGCGATGATTTTCCTGGCCAGGCTCCGCGTCTTCTCGTTCATCAGGTCGCGGTGGGTCAACAGCGTCTTCACCAACTCCTGGTTGGGCTCGATTCGTTCGAGGATCTCGGGCTTCTCCATCAGTTCGCGCAGGCCGCGGCGGTTGACCAGCTCGCGTTCCATCACTTCCTTTGCCTGCCGCGGGAAGAGTTGGCCGACCTCGTCCACCCAGCGCGGAACATTCATGGCATGGCCGTGGCCCGCGCCGCCGCTGCGGTCCTTGGGCTGCTTGTCGCTGCCGTCGGGGGCAAAGAGGAACCCGACCAGGGCGTCGATCCGGCGGGCCTCCTCATCATCACCGCCGATACAGATGCCGTGCTGCTCGGCGGTCGCCCCCAGCACCAGCCGCCAGCGGGTGAGCATTTGCGTTTGCGTGATCGTCGGATCGGTCATAGCTTATTCTCCTCTTCCCAGCCACTGGCGCAGGATGGAGGCGGCCTCCGCGTCCAACTCGGCCATGAGTCGCGCCGCGCCGACGCTGGTTGCCAGCATGCGCGGCGAATCGCTTTCCTTCAGTCCATACAGCTCGGCAACATGCACGGCCAGGCTGTCGCGCTGCCGTTGGTGCAGGGTTTCGAAGGCCGCACGGAGTCGCGGGACGATGCAGAGGAACGTGTCGCCCCGCGCCGTCCGCAGCAGTTCATCGACCGCCCCGACCAGCGATGTCGCCCCCAGCAGGATCGCCGTCTTCGACACGCGGAGCACTCCCTGCAGAAAATCGCCGGCAACCACCTGCTGCTCGGCGCCGCCGCGGGCGTAGGCGGCCAATTCGGCGGCCAGCCCCTCGGGCTTCATCCGCCGCATCTCGGTCAGCACGCCCAGGAACGCCCCCCGCAGCAGCGGCATCGTCGAGACGGCCGCCGCCCGCTGCACGTGCACGGCAAACAGATCGGCATCGAGATCAGGCCGCTGCACAACCGGTTCGGCCAGCGCCAACAGGCCGTTGATCACATCCTCCCAGGCTTCCGGCGGCGCCGACGCCACTTCGGGCAGGGCAAAGCAAGCGCGATCGAAACACCGCGCCAGGAGTTCCTCCAGGCGCTCCCGGTCCATGCTCCGGTAGGCCGCGTAGCGTTCCAGCAGCATCAGTGAGGTCAATGCCTCGGCCAGCGAATGAAAGCGTTCGTCGTGGTCGATAGCATGGCCGGTCATCTGCTCGGCCTCCGCGACCAGCCGCGGCAGATCCATGTCCACCGCCTGGACGAGCCGGCGGCAGGCGGGGCCTGCTTCCTGCGCGTTGACGCCCAGGCTCTCGGCCAGTAGGGTTGTGGCGGCGTTTTCGATCGTGTCGCCGTGCAGGTTTCGCTCGATCAGCACGGCCTCCAGCCTGGGACTCCACTTCAGCCGCCAATGTTCCTTGAAGATGGACTGCCCGAACGGCGCAGCTTCCCGCTCGACCGAGCCGATTTCCAGCCCCAGGAAAACCAGGCGGTGCAGAAACGCCGAGCGCGCCAGATCGGCGGGCTGGCGCTTGTCCAGCGCGTAAGTGCAGACTTTCTCCCGCGCCACCACCTCCTCCAGGTCCAGCCGCTGGAGTTGCTCGTAAAAATCGTTGACAAGGGGCAAGCGGCCGATGCGGTCGGTCACCCGGCCAAGCCGCGTGCCGATATTGACTTCGTCGATGGCCTCGCAGAGGTGGGCGGCGTCGGTCCGCGGATTGCCCTTGCAGCAACAAGTAATCAAAGCGTCGAGAATGTCGTCCAACACCGGCGCTCGGCGGCCACGCAGGCGGGCGAGCATCAATGCGTGCTGCGTCGCGCCGATCGCATCGGCCGACGAAAGGTGTTCGCCGCGCTTGCGGGCCTCCTTGATGACCTCGATCACGTAATCGATGACGATCTGGACCTGGCCGTCATCGACCGACCGGCCCTCGAAACACATTTCGTAGTAACGCGGCGCGCGGTTGCCCGCGCCGTAGCCCGACAGCTCCGAGATGCGGAAGTAGGAATAGGGGGCCAACGTGACGCTGAGCGTGCCCGCGGGAATCGGCGGGTGCGGCTCGGGATCGTCCTGGTTCAGAAAGATGTGGAATCCACCGCAAACGACCATCGCCTCCTGGGGATCGAGCCGCAGCGTCGTGAGCGTCTGCCGGATGGTCTTCCACATGAAGCGTTCGCGGGCCAGCGTACCGTCGGCGATCAGGGAGCCGGGATCGACAGTGGCACGCACAGCGGCGCAAAAAAGGGCCACTTCACGGCGCAGGGCGTCGTAGGTCCGCTCGGCGCGCGGCATCTCGAACAGCGCGTCCCACGTTTCGTGCCAGTTTCGGTACCCGGCCGCTTGGGCCAGCAAGCGGTAAAACTCGCTGGTCATGGCGATCTCGTACAGGTCGCGGCGGCGGTGATGCGGCGCGGCCTTGGGAACAGCCGGATTTGCCGGCGAGGGGTTCGCCTCCGCCAGCGGCTCCGGGCGCTCGATGGCGTAATGGGGAAGGTCGATGAAGATGGCCCGCGCGCCGACCTGTTTGGCCGCCTGCATCGCGACCAACTCGGGCGAGTAGCTGACCAGCGGATACCAGGCCGAATACCTCGGGGGGCTGGAAGTTGGAGAGCTGGATGCCCGCCCTACCGCGGCGTCATCGCGGAAACTGGAATAAATGGCCACCGGCGGGCGGGTCTTGGGATCCAGCAGGTAGCCGATCATGTCTTGGGCTTCGGACGGCCCCTCGATGAACACCACTTTGGGCCGGCGCTCGCGGATACAGTGGGCAATCTGTGCGGCGATCGCCGGCGAATGGTGCCGCACGGGAAACCAGTAGAGTTCCTCGTTCAGAACCTTCTCCACGCGTGCCGTGAGCGCGGTGAGATCGAGTGCGGCGAAGCGCACGGCATCTGCCACCGGCGAATTGTTCGGGGCCGCTTGCCTGGCCATGGAACCCTACTTGAGTGTTTTCTGCGCTTCGTCGTGAAAATTCTGCCAGTTCTTGTCCGCCATGCCGCGCTTCTTGGCGACGATGGCGATGTATTCGTGCAAAGCGGCTAGGTCCTGCGGGTCTTCCTTGACGATGGAACCGACCAGGTTTCGGGCAATCGCGCCGGCGGTCACTTTCCCGTCGCCAAAGTAACGGCAATGCAGGACGGCGTCGATGGCTGTGCCGATCGCCTCGGCTGTCGAAAGAGTTGTGCCGGGCGATTTTACGCTGACGCCCTCACACGTCTTGCCGTCGCGCAGCTCGCGAAATGCGGTCACCAGCAGATCGAGGATACTCGGCTCGATGACGGCCGGAATGTCGTAGCGCGACAACAGATCGGCGGAACGCTGGCGGACGATCTCGATTTCGGTCTTCTTGTCCGACACGATGGGAATATGGACGTAATTGAAGCGGCGTTTCAGGGCGGCGGACAGGTCGTTGACACCCTGGTCGCGCGAGTTGGCCGTGGCAATGATGTTAAAACCGGGCCTGGCGAACACGGTGTTGGAATCGGGCAATTCGGGGATCGAGATGTTCTTGTCCGAGATGATCGAGACCAGCGCGTCCTGCACGTCGGGAACACAGCGGGTTATTTCCTCGAAACGCAACAGTCCGCCGGTCCGCATCGCCACCATCGTGGGCGATGGGATCAGGTTGCCCGGGTTGGGCCCTTCGGCAATCACGCGGGCGATATTCCAGGAATACTTGATGTGTTCTTCGGTGGTGCCCGCCGTGCCCTGGATGGCGAGCGTGGAACTGCCGGAAATGGCCGCCGCGAGATGTTCGCTGAGCCAGCTCTTGCCGGTGCCCGGATCCCCCACCAGCAACAATGCGCGGTCGGAAGCCAGCGTGACAATGGCCCGCTCGACAATCGCCGTATCGCCGAAGAACTTCCGCGAAATCTCCACCTTCTGCTTCTTGCCGTCGATGGTCGCCTCGAGGGTTTTTCCACCGATGACGTACGTCAACACCGAGCGGGGAGTCAGTTTCCAGGACAGCGGCGCGCCGCCCGACTCATTCTGGCGGAGCGCTTCAAGTTGATCCGCGAAGAGCACTTCGGCCGGTAACCGCAGCACCTCCGCCTGGCGATCTTTCTCAACAGCGCCGTTGCCTGCGGGCGCCGCGGTCTTGTCATTCTTCTTGGCCATAGTTCGGTCCTCACGTAAACTTCATTGCCTTCACAAGTTCCGCCTGGTTGATCTTGTCGCGCGCGACGGTCAGGTACTCGATCCCCTGTTCGCCCAGTGCCGACAGGGGTTGTAGCACCAGGCGACACGATTCGTAATGCACGACGCCATAAAGCGGCGGACGTTTCTTCTTGGCGGCAATCTTGCCCATTATATCACGCAGCGGGACGCCCGAAGGGCCGCGATCCAGCCGCACTTCGAGCGGCAGGTTGTCCGTTTCGATGGGAAGTAGATCGTATCCCTCCTCGGTCTCGCGCAGTTCGCCGGGATCCCAACCGGAGATAAGAACTTCTTCCTGAAACTCGATTTCCAGATCCATAGGCGTTGGGCGGTGTCGCTCCAGTCGCGCAGCCGCCTCGCCCATGTCCCAGCGTATGAGCGAGGCCCAGTCGCCGAATTCCGCACGGCTGGTCAACGTGCTGGCCTCGCCCAACACCAATCGCGCCGCGCCGCCGGGCTGCATGCTGACCGCGCATTGGGTCACCTCGACCGCCTTTTTCTCCAGCAGCATCGACGGCTTGAATTTCTGTTTTTGCGGTAAGTGCAGAAAGGCCTCGCTGGGGAGGTCCAGGTCCTTGCGCAAGGGAAACACGCAGGACCAGATCAGCGGCTCGCCGTCGACCAAGGGGCCTGCAGCGGCGACGACCCGCAAGCGGAATTCGAAGCTGGCGAACGCACCCGGCACAACCCGTTTGGAAACCCCCAGCGTCACCACCGCAAGCTTCTTCACAGGCTGCGTGGCCGGCGTGGCCAGAAGGCCGTTGAGGGCTTCCTCGTCATTCGCGTCGATCGCACGTCGCATCGCCGCGGCCAGCAGCCAGGCCCGCCCTAGGAAGAACGCCAGGCGCCGCGACGAAAACTGCGTCGAACCTGCCGTGAATCGGGATATCTCCTCGTTGGCGATGCGGAGCGTCGATCCAAGCCGCAGAAGCTTCATGCGGGAGGCCTCCTTGAAGCTCACGTCGAGCCGTTCGACCGTCGACTTCGAGGCCGCGGTAAGCCCGGCCATAAGCAGCTCCTCAACGGCTTTACCAAGCTCGTCCAACAGCGAAGCAAGTTGTTTCTTCTCGTTTTGCTGCAAGACTCACTCCTCATCCTCGATGTCGACATCCGGGCCGGTTTCAGCGGCTGTCTCGGCATGCTCCGTCAGTTCGATAGCGGCGGCGTAATGGCCTTTGACCACCCGCAGGGTGAGCAGCCGCTCCAGCAGGCGGACATTGGTCTGCGTCTCGAGCAACGTCTTTGCGGAGCCGCGATCGTCGCTCTCGATCTGCCGCCGCAAATCCGCGAGCGCCGAAGCCAGGCCGCCCGCGCCCGTCTGTTCCAGGTGCTCGGCGAACGCGCCGAGTTGCGCGAGCTCGTCCGGCCCGCACGCGCGCAGCCCGCGGACCACGAGGTTCTCCAGCAGCGTGCGGATTCGCTCGATGCTGACGCGCAATTCTTCTAATTCGTCGGGAATCTGCATCGCCGGTTCAGCCCCCGCAACGTATCCGGCACACTCCGTGTGCCGAGGCCAGCGGCACACGGAGTGTGCCGGATACGGCGGAATTTACAAGGCGTAGTAATCCTCGGGCACGGTCTCGGTGGGGCGCCAGTCCACTTCGCCGGCCTCGGCGCCTTTGTACTTGATGAAAATCGCCCCCATGTTTTCCTTGTCCAGTTCGGGTTTGACATGCAGCGTCTTGGCGATCCAGGAGTCGATCGTGGTGGGATCGAGTTCACCCGCCTGCACTAGCCCGACAACGAGCACGAGCAAGTGTTTGCAGATCGACCCCCGCAGTCCGCCGCAGATATTCAGGTTCTGCGTGCAGCAGGCGTAATGGCCTTCGTGATCGACGCGGCAGGCGTAAACCAGGTCGGGGTCGGTCTGGCTCTTGACGACGCCGCTGACGCACTGGTCGGAGACGTCGTTGAAAAGCTTGAAGCCCGAGGCCTTGAGCATTTTCGTCGCCTTGTCGATCTTGGGCCGCTCGATCCGCAGTTCCAGGGCCTTGAGGAAAGTTGCGATGTCGGTCACCTTGCCCACGGCTTTCTCGACCTTCTTGGCGATTTGCTTCTTGGCCTTTTCTTTCTGTTTCTCCGCGGCGGCCTTGGCTTCTGCGCGGCGCTCGCGCTCGCCGGCCCCTTTCTCGCGCTGGGCATCGCGGTAGGCCTTCGTCGTTGCCGCCAGGACATCTTCCGCCGGCATTTCCTGGGCGAAGGCCTCGGCAATTCCGCGCATCACCAGGTCGCGCAGTTCGTTTCTGCTCTTGGGCGATTTGGTGCTGCTGACGTCCACAGTCTCGAAACGCACATGATACTGGCCGAGCACTCGCCCTGCTTGCAAGACCCCTTGGGAAAAGCCGGTGGTGTGTATCGCCGTGCCGGCCACCTTATCATTCGAATCTGCGAAATACAAGTGAGCAAGATGCGAACCGCCCCGCTGGGAGTAGGTTGTGAACTGCACTTCGATGCCTTCCTCGTCGGGACACTTGCTGACACGAAACGAGATCTTGGCCTTCGCGGCTTTGTTGAAGATGGAATCGAGTTCCGTGAGCGCGGGGCCGGCAGTGGCGGCGGTTGTCGCAGTGGAAGTGACGCCTTTTGCGCACTTGAGCGCGCTGGGCTTGATCGTTGCACCCCGCAGGTTGGCATTCGTCAAATCGGCCCCGGCGAGCATCGCCCCAGTGAGGTCGGCTTCGGCCAGGTTCGCGCCGGCAAGAGCAGCATTTGAGAGGTCGCCGTTACGCATGTCTGCGGCCACGAGAAGCACGTCGGTCGCTCTTGCATTCCGAAAACTCGCGTCCTTCAGATGGCAACCCTTGAAAGCGGTATCTGCCAAGTCGGCTTCGTCGAAGTTCGCACCGTCGAGCGAGACGTCATCGAACACGCAGCCGCGCAGGCCGGCCTTCGTAAACCGAGGCCCTTGGTCGGATGGCTGCTTCGTCACGCGACAGCCCCAGAAACTCTCGGAAAACTGGCTGTTATCGAGCCTGGCCGAGGTGAAGTCGCTGCCATTAAAATGGCCGCAGAAGTCGGCTTCGCTGAATTTGGCGTTTGCAAACCGGCTGCGGTCGATCTTAAAGAAATGTGGCGAGACGCCCGTCGCCTTGCTGAAATCACAATCGATCGCTTCGGCGATGTGTGTGCCGTCCAACGTTGCGCCGATGAAACTGCAGTTCTCAAAGGCGAGGCTGCAGAAATCGAATCTGGACAAATCCAGTCCGTCGAGCCGCGCTCCGACGAGGCGCGGGGCTTCCGGCTCAACGCCCTGACCGCTGTGGCCGACAGCGATGGCTGCCAAGGCCTCGGCCCCGCGTTTGCCGTCCTTGAGCAGCGCCAGCAGTTCGTCTTGGGTCGGCTTTACCAGTTCGCGAAAGGCCGCTGAATCCATCACCTGGATGGTTGCCCCCTTGCCGTTGAAGGTTGCCGCCTTTTTCTGAACGGTCTTGCCGGCGTTTAGATCCGCCAGAACGAGAAAATCGACCTTGTCCGTGAGATCATCGAGCACGGTCGCCTGTTGCGCCTTGGCCATCGCCTTCAGCGACTCCTCGACCCCGTACCCGAACTTACCGCTGAAAACCACCTTCTTTCCAGCGAACCGGTCCAACGCCGCCGACAGTTTCTTCTTGGCCATGATTATACCCTGAGTTGTTGGCAACCACATCGACAATCACAGCCAGCATGATATCATCCCGGATCGGGCCTTGCAATTCGCAGAAAAAGGTCGGGGGAGTTGTGGCCACGGATGGAACACGGATGCAACACGGATTTTTGATTTCCGTGTTCCATCCGTGTTTCATCCGTGGCGCAATTCTTCTTCCCTCCCCTTTCGTGTATTTCGTGCGCGGAATGGGCAAGAGTTGCTGGCGTCCAGGCATTTCTTCACAGCAGATCCTCGATCCGGGCGTAGTTCTTGGCTTCGAGCAGGTTCTCGTTGCAAGGCGCCGTCCCGGCGGTCGTATCGCGTATATCGCGATCGAGGTAGTACTCGTTGTGCGGCTTGAACCCGGGAATCGTCAACACGTTGACAAACACGTCGAGCCCGCGGTGCCCCGTCCCCGGCGGGATGTAAATGAGCATGCCCGGCCGTAGTGGATGCTCTTGGTAACAACGTAGATCTTGCAGATTGGGGAAAGTCAGCAGCGTGGCGGCGCGGCCCCAGGTGTTGAGTTGATAGGCGGCCGGATCGAGCGTCAGGTACATCTCGCGCTGCGGGATGCCACCCGCGGCGCCGATGCCGGTGGACGGATGAAAATGGGCCGGCGACGTCTCTTGGGGGATGTTCACGACGTGGCTGTTGACCCAGTTCAGCCCGTCGTCCGACTCACCCGGGTAATTGTAGTACCAGGTGAGCGGCAGGCGGCGGAAGGGGTCGAAATCGGGATTGCAGCCGCCGGCCGTATCGGCCAGGTAGCGCAAGCGGCGAACGGCCGATACGTGGCTGCTCCGGCGGAGGACGTTCTCCATCGTCAGACAGCGGAACTGGCCGCGCACACGAAGCAGCTCATCGGCACAAACGATCAACTGATCACCCTCCAGAACGGGTTCCCAGGAATCGGCCTGTTTCGTCGAACGGCCATGCTCGCGATAGGTCGTAAAGAGCGACCGCAGGGCAGCCTCGACCTGCGGATCGCTCGACCAGGGCCGCGGCACGTGATCGAGCTTCCATAATTCGCCGGCATAGTCTCCGACATAGGAAGCACCTTGCCGACGGCCGATGATCGCCCGCGCGGCGACGAGCGCGCCGGGCGAGAGCGAGGCGAGGCCCGTCTTGATGACCGCCAGCGTCGCGGTGAATGCCGGATCGACCGCGTCGGCCCGATAATCGTCGGGCAGCGGTTTGCCATCACCCTCCTGGGTACGGTATCCGCGTGGAAGGAAGACCTCGCCCTTGCCGCGATAGATCCAGAAAACTCGCATCCCTCCCTGTCCGCTGGCAAGCTCCGCCTCACCCTCGATCGAGACAAGATCAAGCTTCAGTCCGGGGTTGTCGTGCTCGAAGAATTCGCGCAGCGGCAGGAACTCGCGCGCGTCATCCAAATGGCAAATTCGTATCTGACCCATACATCGAACTCCTGGCACGTGTGTTGTCGGCCAGAAACGGCATTTCGTACATCCAGCCGCGCGTGCTCAAGCCGGTCCGAGAGGTCGTCGATAGCAAGTCACCACTGCCTGCCCCGACACGAAATCCTAGGGGGCTAGCGCATATTGTCAACTCCGCCAGACTAACTCCTTGAAGAACGGCGGCAGGGTTTGGTCTCCGATTCGGCCGTGGTCTGGGATAGCTGAGGACTGCGTTGTGCTGTAGGGAACGGCGGGGCACCCGCTTGCGGGTCGATGCCGTTCCAAACCGGGCGGAACGGCAGGGAGGCCATTCGTATAGATGTAACCCTGGCGGCCTCAGAATTGAACCATGCGCAAGATCGAGGTGGCTGTGGCCATGCGGTTCATCCTGTTTTCGTTCCATCCGCTGTCGGGCAGATTTGGTCGCGTAGAGAATTGAAAAATAGGGTCCGAGCGAAATTTCCTAGAAAGCCGACGCGGCCCTTCAGCGCGCGCCGAACTTTGCATCACGCGGGATGATGAACTTTCGCTCTTTGGCGCGCGGAATTTGCAACAACCGTCGCCACTCGGCCGAATTTTTGCTCGCCCTGGTGCGGGGATTTTCACGAAACGGGACCCGGATCCGCTTGCCGGCGCGCTGAGGCTGTATGCATTTTTTGCAACAAAGTGTTGCACTTGTTTTGTTGCCCCAAACGGGTGAGTCCAAAAATTCCGCAGGCCGCCGGGCGGTGCTCAGTGGTCCATTGGCGTAGGCCGTGAACAAGCCCAGCGCAGTTCCGGCATCGATGCAGTCACTCCGCCCAGGTCCGGCTGATCCACCAGCCCTCCACGGAGGCACTTCGGTGGCTCAGTTCTGGCCGCCGAAATGGCTCAATTCCTGGCCGCCGCCGACACTTGCCTTCCGACAACGCGGCGTAGACAGCCTGGAGTCGCCCCGTGCCCGACATTCCCTCCCTGGCCCGTGGTTCGGAGCCGGGGTATAGCGACGACCGGGATGCCCTCTAAAACACCCCAGCCTCTGCTGGAATCAGCCGGCGAGGCTACGGGGAAAACAGTATTCTCGCATTATTGCTTGTGAGATGTGTCGTCCTCATCACCTCCCGCCCTCTTGCATTCCACTATTGGCTGGACCATACTAGCCCGCTAGTGGCCCCTTCGCCCGCATTCGGTTCTGAAGTGGGATTGATCGACCGGGAAGCCTGGGGTTTGTTTCGGGCCGGTCGGTTTCGTTGGGGCGGGTGGCACTGCTCCGAAGTTGCACCTTTGATTGAAAGGGTTTGGACATGAAAACCAATTTCACGCCGATTCCGACTGCCACGCACTTCGTTGTTCTGATTTGCACCCTTTTCGTGCTTACTTTCCAGAGTTCCGTTGTCGCCCAAACCTACACCTTTACGTGGCCGTGGGGCGGCGTTCGCGGGCCTTGCCGGACCCGGCGGGCGGCTTCTGACCTCAGCAATCGCATCGGCGTTGGGCTTGGCGGCAGCGTATAGGCGGGCGTTTCGACTACAGCCACGAGGTCAGATTGACGACATCTCCTGCCTGCCGTGCGGATTGGGAAGAGGCCATCTTCGCTATAAGTCAGTCCCATGATGTAACTTACGGAACACCCGCTCCCGATTGGCATCGGCTTTGCGTATAAAGCGGCGGTGGAATCACTGAAGGAGAACCCTTGCCCACCGGACCAAGACCAAGACCAAGACCCGTAGGATACGACATGAACATCGAACAAGCGATTGCGAAAATGGAAGTGCGATACCCAACCTGTCGGCGCGGTGACACTGCCCAGCCAGGCCACCAGTATTACGAGGCTGCGCGACAACTAGATTTTCACGCTTGCAGTTGTGCGGCTAACGATCCGACTTACGGAGGGTTGGAGTTCGTGGCCGTGGGGCCGACTGGGGGTGGTCACTATATCGGTGTTTATAAGAAAATCGGCAAGATCACTTGCGGACCCAAGGGGTATCACTCGCGTTACCAAAAGGGGACGCCGATCTGTAACGCTGCCAGCGGCTGACAGAACCAACGAACAGCATGATCGCGGCGGCTTCTGCCTCGTTGCTCGTGAGGGCGGCCTCAGCGAGTGTTGCGAGCGTCATCCCTCAGCACATCCCAGGGATCGGGATTCGCAGCCCGCTGCGGCTGCCTATAGTGGCACGGCAGTTGGCCACCGGAACCAAACCCCAACCTGCCCCCGCCAGCCCGACTATTCGGTTCCAAAGCATGCACAGGGCCTACTTGTGGACGGCACAGCCCTATGCGAGAATGGAGAGGACATGGATGACGCTCGGTGACCTCACGGATGGCCTTCGCTTCGATACCAGCCGGGAGCAAGACCGAAATGCCCGGTGAGCTTCACTGTTCGGGAACTCTACGATGTCAAGAGCAAAGATCATTAACGGTCGTTGGACTCGGCGCGCCATTTGGAAAGATAAATACGGTGCTTGGCGCACGGATATTTTTAAGAGTGTGCTCGACGACGAGCGGCTGGAAGAGGTCGAGTTCATCTGCGTGGACGGCCCGTCTATCGTAGTCCCGGTTGAGGATCTGAGATCGCTAGTTCCGGAGTTTCACGACCGCTACAGAGGGAAAATATGGGGGCCGTTCATCATCAATCCCTCCGAATGCACCATAGATGGGCATCGGGTTCACATGACCGTGCAATGAAGCCAAACTAAACTTCGAGTCGCACGACCCGGCCTCCCCGTCGCTGCTCGGCTGGCACGAGGCTGCGGGGTGAGGCATCCAGCCACATTCTGGCTGCGGGCTATTGTCCGGCCCGATGATGATCGAGCAGCCGTTGAACGCGCCGGCGGCCATCGTCGGCACGTCGTCGTGGGTGCTCGCTGCTCAGGATCGGGACAGGTCAATCCATTCCATCGTCGATTGTCTGAATCTGGTTCGCCAGTTCGGGATGAAACGCCCCGAAGGCGTTCAGATTCTCGGCATGGGTTGGCCGATCTTGACAGGTGATATTGCGGCGATCAAGATCACAGCAGTCGCCGGCCTGTCGCCGCGAGCTTCCGGCATGCATGACGAGGGTCCGGGCCAAAACCAGGGAGAAATCGCATGAACGTCAAGGTACTTTTCATCGCCGGCGCTTGGGCATTGATTTTCGCCGCGATGACCCAAGCCCAAAACCCCGCCCCGCAGGCCCCGGCTAATCCGGAAATCACGCAGGCGGCCGACCGCTCGGTGGCCGTCACCGCGCGTGGCTATGCCGCCACGGTCGACACCACGGGACGCTTCAGCCTCACCGTCGGCGGCGCAGCAGCGTTCCAACAGGTCTTCATGCCGGAGGCCGGCGTTCCCTTGACGGTCCACGTCGTCAACCACATGGTCGCCGTCCGGTCGGGCAAACATCGCGTCGAGTATACGTTCGACGCCGATACCCTGGGCGTGGTTACCGAGGGCTTCGAGTTCACCTTGCTCGCGGCGACCTCGCTGAAGGCGGTGCTGGCAACGGGTAACAAGGGTGGGGCCTTTGGGCGGGATGGCTACGCGAATACCTATGGACTCGTGTTGGACAACGGCCTGACCGTCACCTATTCAATACCGTTCCATGTCGGCACGAAGTCGGACCGCCGCATCGTGCCGAGTTACTATTGCAACGGCAGCAAGAAGGCGGGGAACTTGCTGGAATTCACCTTCAAACCAGGCCCGCTGGCGGAAGTCCTGGCGCTAATCGGCCAGTTGCAGATCCAAGCCATCGGCAACGATTGGCAGGTCCTGCGCAAGGATGGGAACCAAAGTGGCGGGATCACCTATTTTTCCCTCGGCGACAAAGTCGCGTTTAAGACGGCGCAGACGAACCTGGCCGACAAGCCGTTCGAACTCACGTATGCCATGACGGTGCTGGATCATTACGTGGCGGGAAAGACCGTCTTCAGCAAAGTACAGACCGTGAAACTAGACGCCGGCAAGTCAGCGGAGACGCCGTGGACACTGCCGGCCCTGGCAGCGGGGTTTTACTATTTGACGGTCGAGGCCAAACTCGGCGACAAGGCGGTGAGCAACGAGCGGCTCGCCTTTGCCGTCGATTTGCTCCATTACACGCACCCGCTCACGCGTCCCACCGATTTCACCAAATTCTGGAAGACGAAAGTGGACGCAATGCGCAAGCTGCCCTTCGATGCGGTGTTGACGCCGGTCGCGGAGAAGAGCACCGAGGTCGCCGTCTGGTATGACATGGAACTGATGGTCGCCGGAGGCAAGCGGCTGAAGACCGTGCTCCAGACGCCGCGGGCCGCGGGGAAATTCACCGGGAGAATGTCCACGAAGGTCGCCGCCGATGATGGCGAGAGCGTGTCGATTGGCTTTCCGTTGCCCGAGATGGCCACCTTCAACCGCTGGACCAGCGCCGACGACAACAACATGGTGGAATGCTACCTTCTGGCGTTGCGCCTCACCGACTACCTCCGCAGTCGTGCGGATGTCGACAAGATTTACCTCTTCGGGGCCAGTCGAACAGGGCCGATCCAGTTCGTCAACGCCGCGCTGGATCCGACGCGCGTTGCCGCCGTCGATATCCACGTGCCCACCTCTGCCGGCATCGGCTGGCAAGACAAACCCTATTACGCCTGGGGCCTTCCCGCCGGCTACAAGCCGGATGATTCCGCACAGGTGCGGCGGTTCACCACGATGGCCGCCTATTGCGACCCGGTGAACTTTGCGCCGGACATGAAGGTGCCCTGGATCACGGCCTATGGCATCCTTGACGATCTTGCCCGGCCGGAGGGGATCGAGGTCATGTTTCAGCTTTCCCCAGCCCCCTGGAAGCACATCAGTCGCGATGGCGGCGGCCATCAATACAGCCCGGGCTTCCAGCAATTGCAGAAAGACCTTGCGGCCTATCTGAAGACAGGCGCGCGGACGGGCAGCGACGACAAGGTCATGAAGGAGCATTGAGAAGGGCTGCGGGCCTTCGCTGCCCACGGCACATGGTTCGATTCAACGGCTTGCGTCAAAATAACTCATGAAAAACACCGTAGGATGGATCTCCGAGTCCGTCCACAAAATCAGGACGGACCGACCACGGGTACATGGTGCCGGCCAACATGATTACGGTGGCCTCTGCCCCTCATATTCCTGAGCGACCTGAGCGCAATCATCAGGTCGTCGCCACCGATTGCTCGTCGAATCGCATCCCGAAGCCGTGCCTGCTCGGCCCGAAAGTCCGCTCGGAGTTCAGTAACCTGGGAATCGCGATCGTCCCGCTATATCGATGGGGTTGGAACTCCTGATATCCTCCGTCGCCGCGGATGGGCGGACTCGTCCTCCGACTGCTTCGTGTTCAACAACCGCCTCCGTATCATGTTTCCCTCCCCTTATTGTGTGATTCGAGAATTTGATTTTCTAACTCGGTCAATCGCAGGTCGAGGTCGAGGGCCGCGGCGGGGCCGGCGGCGCGCTCGAACAGGACCTTGGCTGCGGCCACGTCGCCGCCTTTGGCCTTCTTGGTCAGCGTCTGGACGACGGCTTTGATGTCCGCCGCGCTGATCGCGCTTATGAGGGCGACACGGATGGCTTGCACCTGTCGCGACAATGGATTACCGGGGCCGCCGGGGTTGCCTTTGGCCCATCGGCCATCGGGGCCTCGCCCGTTGTTCCCGTTTGGTGACGGTGCCGTTGACGATATTCGTCTTCGTTCCAAAATGATCCCTTCCAGCCTGATTTTCTTCCCGTCTCCGGCACGACAGCACCGCCTCGCAGTCGAGATGATCCAGAACCGCCGTGTTGTCGTCCTCCTTCTGCACCAAGCATAATCGACGCTGGGGCAACTGGTCAAGCCTCTGCGTCGGGCGACCGCTGATCTGACTCAGGAACTCTTCGTGGCACATGATATCCACGCTGACCTCGTCGCGACAGGCGGAAGCGGCCCGCCCTGCCGACCTTCGTCGGGTCCGGTAGATCCGGCGTTGTCGGCTGTAGCCGCCTCGATGTGTGAATCACGATGCAAATCGCATCAGTTTTTCCTGAGCGTGGCACGCAAGCCATTTGATAACGTCATCGTCCCAATCCGAGTTACCTTCCGAATCGTCGAAGCGAGCCTTCTGCTCACCATAAGCGCGCCACAGCAAGGCGAACGATTTCCCTGACTGCCGTAGTTTCGCGATCTGCTCCTGCACCTCCTTGATGATGTACTCGCGGCCCTCGATGGCCACTTGCCGCGCTTCGGCCTCGCGCCCGTCATCGAAGAAAAGCGACCCCGGGTACGGTCCCTTGCATTCTCGATCGGTCGCGAAGCACTCAATCATCTGCACGACCGAGGCCAGCGTTGGCCCGGACTCATCCGCGTAGTCACCCACTAGCGCGAAGGTGAAAGCGGGCAGGTCGCGGAGGTATTCGACGATATCGAATGCTGATTCGTATTCCAGCGGGTCTTCGGCTTGCTCCACTTGTGACGCGCTGCGAATGCGATACCTTCACGAAGCCGCACTTCAGTTGATCGGTGAACGTGCCAAGGGAACGCCACGCCTTCCGTACCTTCCCGTGAACGAGGTGGCGATGGACGATGACGATCCCAGCGCCGTGATCGCGCTGCTCTGCGTTTCAGAGGGCAATCACCCGTTTGGTCGGGTCGTGCGGATGCGGTCAGCCGATTGGCGATGGGAGGCGGGGAAGTAATTGCCCGCCCAAATGCAAGGCAACGAAACAAGATAGGAGCGGAATAATGGACGCCATAGTGTATCATGACGCGGAGATCAGGTGTCAGCGGGCGGTCAAAACCAGCCACGGGGCGAAATGAAAAGCAGCCATTTTGAGCGGAGCAAAGTGCGTCGTAGAAATTCGTCAACATTCCTTTTGTTGACGGAGACCTTCTATGGCGAACGAACTCAAGATGGCGATTGTAGAGTCGGTATTTCAATTACGAGCGTTACATTGGTCCGCGCGGCGGATCGCCCGGCACCTGGGCATCGACCGGGGCACGGTGCGAAAGTACCTCAAGCAGGCGATTTCGGGACCAAAACCAGCCATTCCGCCCGGCCGGGTCGGATGGCTCAAAACCAGCCACTAACCCCCCGGCGCCGGGTGGGTTGTCCGCGGATGACGGTGGCGCCAATCTTGCGGCCGCACCGGCAAATTCAAAACCAGCCATTTCGCCCGCCGGGTCGGCAGGCGAAGACGGCGGTCTTTCCGCCGCCAGCCGGCAGACCGTGGCGGCCAGTTCCGCCTTTGCGGGCAAGCCAGGCCGCCCGAGCGAATGCGAGCGCTTTGAGTCCTTGATCCTGGAGAAGCTTCAGCAGGAACTCAGCGCTCAGCGGATCTACCAGGACCTCTCGGCCGAGCACGGCTTCACCGGCAGCTACGACAGCGTGAAGCGGTTCGTGCGGCGTCTGGGCCGTAAGCGTGAACTGCCCATACACTGAATGGAATGCGCCGCAGGCGAGGAAGCACAAGTCGATTTCGGCAGCGGAGCGCCGGTGGTTGGGGCCGACGGCAAACGTCGCAAGACGCACGTCTTACGGTGGCTGGGGCCGCAGCCGCTGGCAAAAGGATACCGCGGAGCCGGTCTTGCCGGTCGAATGCATCGACGGCGACGACCTGATCGAGTCGACCGCGGCCTTCGACGTGAGAACCGCCGATGCCACGCACCCGGCGGTGCAGGGATTGGACTGGTCCACTGTGCCTCCAATCCTGGGGTTCAATGAGACTCGCCGATCCGCGGGCCTACAACCTGGCGGGCCTGTACAACGAGCCATACAAGCCCTGGCAGCCGAGTATCCGATAAAACCGCTGTCGAGATACCGACTGCCCGGCAGTTTGACCATTCTTGTTGTGCCGCATAGGATTGGTGTGCGGCGACTGCTACGCGGCGGTAGTAACGAGGAATATATGGAAGAAGACTGGAAAGAATTTCGGGTTTCCGACGATTGTAAGAACGACAACGAGGAACTCCGGCGGCGCTTGGTGGCGGAAGGATACCTGTTCTTCAAGAAGTTGCAAAATCCGGACAAGCTGCTCGCCCTGCGAAGAGACATGACGCGGAGTTTTTACGACGCCGGATGGCTGGTCGCCGGCACGAACCCCGTGGACGGGATTGCCGATCCCTCCCGGCAATGCACCGAAGGCGATCAGGAATACTCGGCTGTTTACCATCGGATGTATCGGCTCGAATCATTCCACCAGCTTCCACACGAGCCTGAGTTGACAACGATGGCGGAGCGGATCATGGGTCGGCCGGTCATGGCTTTGCCCGGCAAAAAGGCACGGCTATGGTTTCCGCAATTTACCGAGCATACGACTCCGACGCACCAGGACTTCGTCCACTACCAGGGGACCTTCGACGCCTTGACTTGCTGGTCGCCGGTTGGCGATTGCCCCATCGAGCTTGGTCCGCTGGCGGTCTTGCCCGGCTCGCACAAGACAAACAAGGTGTTGGACCATCACTTCTCGCTGGGAGCAGGCGGCCTCGTCATTCGGGAAGATGAAATCGTGCGGGAATATCCGGAAATGAATGTGCCGTGGCATACGACGAACTTTGAAGTGGGCGATACGTTGTTCTTCCCCGCCCTGACCGTTCATAAGGCAATGCCCAACAGGACCGAGGACCGTTTGCGCATTTCGCTGGACAATCGCTATGAGGGGGAAGGAGACGAAATCTCGCAACACATGCTGGAGCCGCACTTGGCGGACCTGACGCCCCTTTCCTGGGAAGAGGTCTATGCCGACTGGAAGAGCGACGATCTGAAGTACTATTGGAAGAAAGCGAAACACCGCGCCGTCCCGCGCGACATGCGCTACATCGCCAAGGGCTTTTCCGAGGCCCTGGATCTGGCGAGGCAACGGGATCAGCGAGGCATCCTCGCTTTGCGGCGAGTAGTGCTCAGCAACCCCGCTTCCCAGGATGCGAAGGCGGCAAGAGCAGTGCTCGACGAGATTGGAGCGGCTACGGTGTCAGCGCCGGAACTGTTATAACATGCGCAGGAACTCGCCTCTAAGGTATGGGCACCAATAGAGCAGCGGCGGCTACGTTGCGGGCGCTAGTGGCAATGATGGCGGAGCCGCCACTCTCGCGCCCTTGCCATGGAGACGGGCCAACCGGGAAAGAAATTCCAACCATTGCGCGGCGCTGCCGCGCACAACTGAAAGGGGCCGCAGAAATGAATCAAGAGACCAGATTGAGAGCGTTGAAGTTCGTGCTTGCCTTGATCGGTGTCTACCATATCGCCCTTGGCGTGGTGCCGTTTATATCACCAGACCTGGCCGTCCAGGTTTCCTCCTCGATATTCGGCATGACTTTAGCGGTGACGCCCCAGTTGCTCTACATCGCGAAGCTTCTGGGAATCTATGCCTTTGTCTTTGGAATCGTCGTTCTGCTCGTCGCTAAGAATCCCGAAAAACATGGAGGGCTGATCTACGTTATCCCGCTCCTTTATGCCGCACGGATCATCAACAGGATCATATTCATTCGCGAATTCAAGGAGGCCTTTCAGGCGACCGCGTTTCGGGCCTGGTCGGACGTAGTCCTGCTTGCCCTCTTTGCTGTAGCCGTGGTTTTTCTCAGACCGCTTGCGCGGCCCAGAGCATGAAATCCGCGTGACTTCGGCCGGAAACAGGAGATATTGCCGTTGTGAAGATCCTTCTCATCCATCCGCAGGACTGCCTTCACCGGCGGTCGACGGGAATCTACGGCCGAAGTCTGCGGTACGCGCCGCTCACCATGCCCACCCTCAAGTCGCTGGTCCCTCCAGAGCTTGGCGCGAGGGTCCGGATCGTGGACGAGATGGTGGAAGATCTGGACTTCGGTGCTTCAGCGGATCTGGTCGGCATCACGGCCATTACCGGCACCGCCCCGCGAGCGTTTGAGATCGCGGAGCGCTTTCGCGCCCAGGGGGCCGCGGTCGTCCTCGGCGGCGTACATTCCACGTTGCGGACGGAGGAAAGTCTCCGCCACGCCGATGCGGTCGTCCGCGGATACGCCGAGCGAACTTGGCCCAGACTCCTCCGCGATTTTGCCGCTGGCCGTCTCGATCGCGTCTACGAAGACCACCTCCCCTTCGATCCGAAGCTGATCGTATCGCCGGACCGTTCCGGCATTTATCGCCGCGACTACCTGGCCTGGTGTACCGTGGAAATGAGCCGGGGTTGTTCCAACCGATGCGACTTCTGCATCAGCCATCGATTTCATCGAACCCATGTCTGCCGCCCGATTGGCGAGACCATCGAAGAAGTGAAATCGCTTGCAAGCAAGACCATATTCTTTCTCGACCCGAACCTGATAGGGGACCGGGAGCATGCCAAGGAGTTTTTCACTGAGTTTTCCAAACTGCGCAAGTGGTGGGTGGGATGCGCATCACTCGACGTGGTCGATGACTCCGAACTTCTTGCGGTCATGGTCAAGAGTGGTTGCCGAGGCCTGCTCATGGGATTCGAGTCGCTTCGGCCCGAGGCCCTGGCCGCGGCGGGCAAGACCAAGAACCTGGGAAGAAGTTACGCCCAGGTTGTAGACGTCCTTCACGATCACGGAATCCTGGTGCAGGCATGCTTCGTTTTCGGTTTCGACAACGATGATGCCTCGGTTTTCGAGGAAACCTCCGACTATATCGTGAAGGCCCGATTCGATCTCCCCCAGATAAGCATTTATACGCCATTCCCTGGAACTCCCGTCTTCGACAAGCTGGATCTGGAGGGCCGCATCCTGACGCGTGACTGGTCGCTTTATAACGGGCAAAACGTGGTCTTTCGTCCGCTCCGCATGACTGCCGCAGAGCTGCGGCGGGGTACGGACCTCGTCCGCAAGCGAGCTTATTCCTGGGGCGCGTTGGGCTGGCGTCTGCTGGCGAAGCCATTGTGGGTGAAACCGCTCGTGATTCTCTCCTTCCTCAACTTCCGTTCCTACCAGCAGCGCATCGCCAGGGCCAGGAGCGTTGTATGAAAATGACATTTATCATGCCCGGCGTAGGCCGAAAACCAGGGGAACCGTATGTCAATTCCTGGAAAATGGAACCGTTGGCACTGGCGGCATTGGCCGCGCTAACGCCCGCCGATGTCGAGGTCCAGTTCGTCGACGATCGCTTGGAGCCGATCTCCTACGACGAACCGACCGATGCCGTGGCCATCAATGTCGAGACGTACACTGCCCGCCGGGCCTACATGATCGCATCGCGGTTTCGCCGGCGAGGGGTCCCCGTGATTCTCGGCGGTTATCATCCGACACTCGTGCCCGACGAGGCAATGCGGTACGCCGAGTCCATCGTGGAGGGAGAGGCAGAAGCGGTCTGGCCCTGCGTGATTGAAGACTTGCGGGCAGGGCGATTGCAGCGACGCTATCGGGCTGAGGCAGGCCCGCCCGCAGTCGTCCGGGCTTGTCGATCGCTCTTCGCCGGCAGGCAGTATCTGCCGGTCACGCTGATCGAGGCCGGCCGCGGGTGCCGTTTCGCCTGCGAGTTCTGCTCGGTTGCCGAGTTTTATTGCCACAAGGCGGTCGCCCGGCCGGTGCAGGATGTGGTCGAGGAAATCGAGAGCATCGGCAGCCGCTCGGTGTTCTTCGTGGATGACAACGTCGTCGCAGACCCGGCGCGGGCCGGGCAACTCTTCGCGGCCCTGAGGCCGGCCGGCATTCGCTGGTACAGCCAGGCAAGCATCACCATGGCCGACGACCCGCGGCTCCTTGCCTTGATGCAGAAAAGCGGTTGTGGCGGAGTTCTCGTCGGCTTTGAGTCGCTTTCCACGGCGACACTGGCCGCCATGGGAAAAGGCTGGAACCGCGCCCTCCGCGATTACGAGGAGTCCGTCCGCCGCATCCGCGATGCGGGGATCGCCATCTATGCCACGTTCATCTTCGGTTACGACGGTGACGACGCCGATGCCTTTGAGCGGACCGTGGAGTTCGCCATCCGGCAGAAGTTCCACATGGCCGCCTTCAACCACCTGGTCCCGTTTCCCGGCACGCCGTTGTATCGGCGGCTCCAGCAGGAAGGGAGGCTCCGCTTCGATCCGTGGTGGCTGGATCCTCAGTTTCGCTTCGGCGACATCGCCTTCCATCCCCGCAACATGTCGGCCGACGAATTGGCTGAACGCTGCTTCAAAGCACGCAACGCGTTTTACCGCTTTGGCTCCATCCTCTCCCGCGCCATGAACCTGAAAAGCAACTGCCGCGACCTCCGCAGCGCCGCCATCTACTTCTGGCTCAACTTCTTCTCGGGAAGCGAGATGCAGAAGAGACAGGGCCTGCCGCTGGGGACAGGTTTCCCGGGTGACGAGGATGATGGCCAGACGGCGGGTCCAGTGCCGATGGACACCTTGCAGGAACACAGCGCATGAAGATCCTGCTCATCATGTGCGATGCCAACATGCACAAGTTCCGCGTATTCGGACGGTTGAAGTCGGCGCGGGAAGCTCCTCTGACCCTCACCACGCTTGCCGCGATCGGCTGCCAGGACCCGGAGATCGAATTTCGCCTCGTGGACGAGAGCATCGATCCGGTTCCGCTGGACTATCCGGCCGACCTGGTGGGCATCAGCGTGCTCACCGGGACATCCCGCCGGGCGTACGCGTTGGCCAACCATTTCCGCAGCCGCGGCATAACCGTCGTCCTGGGAGGAATCCACGTGAGCATCCTTCCCGACGAGGCCGCGCGATACGCCGATGCGATTGTGATCGGCATGGCGGAGCAGGCCTGGCCGCAACTGCTGCGGGACTTCAAGGCCGGAAAAATGGCGCCCGTCTACCGCGAGAAGCCGGCCGATGGGGATTACGCTTACGGCATCCCCACGCCGCGATACGATCTCCAGCGGAAGAGCGGCTACGTGATGCCCTACACCGTCATGGTGACCCGCGGCTGCACCCACAAGTGCGACTTCTGCACGGTCCCCGTTGTTTGGAATCGATACCTGCGTCGCCCCATCGCCGACGTGGTTCGCGATGTCAAAGCCATCCCGTCACGGCGGTTCGCCATCAACGACGTCAGTCCCTTCGAAGACGCCGACTATGCCAAAGAGTTGCTTCGCGCCTTGATCCCATTGAAAAAGAAATGGGGTGCGCTCGCGACGACGCGGATCGCGTCCGATCCCGAGCTCCTCGATTTGCTGGTGCCCAGCGGCTGCCAATACCTGCTGCTGGGGTTCGAATCGATCAGCCAGCGCTCGCTCAACCGCATCTACAAGGGCTTCAACTCGCAGGAAGACTACGGCGAGGTCATGCGCCGCCTGCACGAAGCGCGGATCGTGGTCCAGGGCTGCTTCGTGTTCGGCTTCGACGAGGACGACAAGGAGATCTTCGCGGCCACGGTGGACGAAGTCCAAAGGCTGAAGGTCGACATCCCCCGCTACTCCCTCTATACGCCTTACCCGGGCACGGTCCTTTTCCAGCGGTTCCAGCAAGAGCAGCGAATCTTGACCTACGACTGGGGCTTCTACGACACCATGCACGTGGTGATCCAACCCAAGCTGATGACCCCCGTTGAGCTTTATGAGGGTTTTCGCTGGGCCTATCGAGAGACTTTTCGCTGGAAAAACATCCTGCGTCGCTCAGTCGGCAGCGGCACGCGATTGCCGATCGTTCTGGTCGGCAATATCGTCTATCGCAAGTTCACGCACAAGATCGACATGCTCAAGGGTTTTGAACTGCCGCCCAGCGTTTCTGAAATCAGTGTTTCTGCAACATGTCCGATTTGCGAATCGCCGCAAAAATCGCCGACCAACCAGGCCAGGCGTCCAGTGCCACGGGCTTGATGTTCCCTAGCCGCATGCCGCGAAGGAGGCAGTGGCGCTGGTAGAGTTCCCAAGCCGGACCTTTGCCTGGGTCGAGCACCACGATCTCTACCGGGGCCAACTGCACAAGCCGCCGGGCGTAAGCGTAATGCGGATTCTCGCACAGGCCAGCTTCCAGATCGCCGGCCATGGCGACCACCACTGCTGGGTTAGAGCCCAACGCAGTGCTCTCGACGAACAAGCGGTATCGCGGAGGCCGATCATCGACGGGCACAAGGAGCGTGAAAGCAGGCACCGTGCGCCGTGCGGAGCATGGTCGCTGCCCATCCAGGAGCCGATCGAGCACCGTGCGCACATGGGACTCGGCCAGCTTTTCGCCCACCAGATCGCACCCGCCATCCGATCTGCCCAGAAAGCGGAGCAGTGGGCACTGGTTCTCGAAACCAAGGACCTCGACCTCGTCGCGCAGCTCGTAGCGGTAGAGCCCGCCGGCCGTGGTGAGGACGACGCGATACCGACCGCCGCGTTCCAGTTCGTGTGCCAGCCGCAGATGTTCCGGTGCGTCGATCTCCTGAAACTCGAAAAAGTGCGACCGCACCGCCAGTACCGGGGCCAGACGGTCCAGCAGCGGAAACGACACACAACCTTCGGTCGCCAACAGACCCTTGGGCTGGATTTCCAATTCAGGGAAGAATTCTCGAAGCTGCCCGAGATACGGGGCCGAGCTGGCATCGGCCCAACAACTGATCAAGGCCAGCCGCGGCCAGATCCTCCGCAGCTTCTCGGCCAACGAAGAGGGTGCCCGGAATATCCGTCTCAGTTCGGCGGCACGTGATGTTTGACCTGCTTGCTCAATGTCGAAGCAAAGCCGGTCGTGCCAGTCCTCCAGCGGGCCGAGAAGCATCGGCAGGAACGTTGGGCTCCAGACCGACACGAGCGACAGATCCGGCGCTGCGAGTAGATGCCCAAGCGTGCGATAGCGGAACTGGTCGATGTCCCTCAGGCGTGCAACGTCCGCAGGAACCACCAGGAGTCGCTTGAGCAGCCATCGCCCGGCCGCGCCGAGGTAGTCCGCGTCGTTGTCGAAGCCGATGGGAATCCGCCCGGAAGTCTGCCGCGACGATCCAAAGGCGGGCGAAATCGACCAGTATGCCCGGCCATGGCGCAGCGCGGGCCGGTGCTGGAAAAGGTCGGCTACCCATGCGGCCACGGCCCGCTGGAACTGGCGGCGAAGCGCGGCTGTGTAAGGGATCAACTTCTCGCCCCCCGTCGTGCCGCTGGTCGGCTCAAGCAACTCGACCCGGGCACGGGTCAGCACGCCATGCTTTCCTTCAGCGATCCGACCGATGGCCTGGGCATAGTCCTCGTAGCGCGACAAGGGCACGCGCGCTTGGTAAGCCTCCGCCCCGGCAATCGTACGGAAGCCGTGCGCCCTGCCAAATTCCGTATCGCGGTTCTCCTGGAGGATAGCGGCGAGGACCTCAACCTGGGTCTTGGCGACTTGCTGAGTGGCCTTTGCGAACGTGCTCGCCTCGCGGGAGCACGCCAACATCCACGCCGAATTGAACAGCCCGACAAAGTTCACGTCGATCTTCCCATAGGCCGGGCTGGAAAGTGCGGCAATTTGCCAATCCACCCCACCTTGTTGAGCGACCTGGCGAGGCTCACATCGACCCTCCCGCCGACCATGAGTACATGGTGCCCGCCGGTTCTCGGCCGATCACTCGATACGCGGCCGGAGTAAAGTTGGAGCGGCTGAGCGGGGCGAGGCAACAAAGCTCTTCGCCGCAGATGTAACCGGGGTTGCGCTCCACGAAGTAGCATACGTGTGGGTCTTTCATTCGATGCGCGGCTAGATCGGCTACACCAGGCCGAAGACGATCCTTCTGCGAACCGGCGCGGATGACTCCCGTGGCGGGGTCGTAGGCGTGAGCGTACTTGTGACAGCCAAACGCATCGATGAATCGCCGCGCCCAAGCCGGTGTCGGCGCATCATAGCGAGGGAAAAACTCGTGGAAGAACAGCGGCAGAAAGCGATAGGTTTTATAGCCTTTGGAGATCAGAAACCAGTAAAGTTCTTCGGCGGCATGCCGGTCGATCAATGACAGCGCCATCCGGCCCCAAGTGCGAGCCAGGGCAATATCGCCCCAGTGCTCTCGGGCGACGATGGTATCGCCGGAAAAGAGCATCCTGACGAAAGCTCCGCCTACAGGCACCCGCATGAGCATCTGCGTGGAAAATCCACACAGTTCCCCGGTCCTCGGGTCCGAGAGCACGATCACCCATTGTTTCTCTGCCAGGTCCGCCAGAAAACCCGCCCGGGTGACGTTCTCGTAGTACTGCTCCAGCAACCGAAACATGGCTTCGCCCTGGGCTGGCGTGACTGCGGTGACGGGAACCAACATGCCTTGAAGTCTTGAGTTCATGCTTCACAGACTCCCTAGTTCCAGGTACAGCGGCCGCCCGTCGAGCGCCCGGCGGAGGTCCTCGCCGTCTTCCCAACAGGCGAGATAAACCTGGGTCGTATAACGGTCGGCCTGGTATTCTTGCAGCGCCGGGAGCAACGGATCGGACTGGTGCATGCCAAGGAGCAGTTGATCCCAGGACTGGCCGCTGCGGGCGTGGATGATTGCATCCAGGAGAGCACCAAACACTTCGGGATCATCATCGCCAACCAGGAGTAGCGCCGCGATCAGGCATCGCATCGGACTGCCTGGCTTGGGAAGCTGCGGCCGGCCGCGGAAGCCGGCCCAGCAATTGTAGAGCGGCCGGAGCCAGCGCAGAGGTTTTCCGTAGGCCTGGATAACGATTTGACGAAAGGTACTTTGGTCCCAAGCGGCCAGTGTGCCCACGAGGCGGTTTCCGCAAAACGCCAGCAACAGGTCTTCGCACCGCAACCCTCGCAGGAGGCCGTCGGCGGTGAAGAAGTCCTCGGCCCCATAACAGGGGAAGAACTGCCGCCGTGGGCCAATCGCCTGCAGGAAATCGAGGATCGCGGACACGTCACTCCCCTGCGCCGCGCGGATTTCAATGCCTGCCCTGGGGCTTCGACGCCCTCGTTCGCGCGTTAGCCCGATGACTGCCGTGTAATAGCATCCGGCAAGGTGGTACGTTGGCAGGCCGGCCCGGCCGGCAGTCAGGACCCCCAGCGCCGTCCGGTTACCTTGGGCGATGGTGGTCAGATACAATGGCGTCCGGCGGTCTTCGTGGAGCTTGTGCAGCAGGGTATAGCCAAGACCGACGAGTCTGCCGCGGCGATGTTCGGGTAGCACGCGGAGGTTGCTGAGGTAACCAATGGGCTGGGGCCGGCCGTTGACGTAGCGATTCGAGATGGATCGCGTGCCGAAGGCGACAATGCGGCCGGCCGTGTCATCGCGGGCGACGATCATCTGGCGAAATCGCCCGTCCACGACCGAGGCCCCGAAGTAACTCGGATCGCGGCGAAAGCCGACCGTGACCATTCCCGGCATGGGGGTCGCGGCCAGTATCGCCCGCAGGTCGTCGTCGTCGGCCGCCTGGGCAAGATCGAACCGATACCTGGCCGTCATCGGTTTGCCGCAGTCTTTCGCCGGCGAGACGGCAAAACGTGCATGAACCGGCCGATCACCAGGCCCACAAGCTTGGCGACCGCGCCGGCGGAGATCGACGTCCACATCATAGCCTCCATTACGAAAGGTCCGGAGAAATGCCGCACGAAAATGGGTAATTCCCCTGAGAAAACGGGCACCCTGCGTCAACCGATCCGGCTAGTATTGTAGAATAGCCGAGCTTTGGGTGGAAGCATCCCCCGATCAACGGTTCATTTCTGCCAGCGCGAACTATAATTCCGAGGACGGCCCTTGCCTTCACTTGCGGGGGGCCTATTATATCGGTAACACGCCGAGCAGGTACTGCAATGATCTCCGAAGGGCCCGCACAGCCAATGCTGTCTACCAATGGAATCGGCGCTCGCCCGGCGTGCTGGTACTTCTTTGGATCCTCGCGGGAATTGGAAGGCGGACCCGTCTCGAAAGAACTGTTGGGGCGGCGCCTGGTCGCATATCGGCCGGCACCCGGACAAGTCGCTGTGCTCGACGCCCGTTGCTCTCATCTTGGCGCGGACCTCGGGCTCGGTCGCGTAGTTGGTGAACGCTTGCAGTGCCCGTTCCATGCCTGGGAATATGGGCCGGATGGGCGTTGCGTGCGAATTCCCGGCATCGCGGTCGTACCGCCGTTCGCTCGCCAGCGGGCGTACCCCGCGATCGAACGGCACGGACAGATCTTCTTTTTCAACAGCTCCCAGCCGCTCTTTCCGTTGCCCTTTTTCGGGGGCGAACGGCCCGAGGATTTTGTTGCCGCGTCGCCCTTGTTTTTTCGGGCGGAGTGTCCCTGGTACATGGTCGCCGCCAACGGCTTCGATGCCCAGCACCTTAATCCGATCCACGGTCGAGCGCTCTTGAGCCCGCCGCAGATCGATGAACCCGCGCCTTGCGCACGACGGATCCGCTACCGATCCCGCGTGACGGGGCGATCTCGATATGACTGGATGCTTCGCCGGTTCGTGGGCGAGACGGTGGAAGTGTCCATCAGCAATTGGGGCGGATCGCTGATTCTGGTGACGGCCTTTTTCCGCCGTGCCCAGAGCTATATCTTGTTTTCCGTACTGCCGGTCGCGGCGAGGAGTTCCCAGGTGGCCATGATCGTCTTCCTCCGCCGAGCGGCAGGACTGGCCGGGAGCCTCCTCGCACCTTTGACCCTATGGATCCGGCAGCGATTCAGCCGGGCTTTTGTCGCTGGCGACTTCGAGCAACTGGCGGGCATCGACTACAATCCCGCCTCGCTCGTGGCCGGCGACCGCGAGTTGGCCGATTTCTTCGCTTGGTTGACCCATGTTCCGCGTGAGTCGTTATAGCCGATTGCCGGAAACGGCGAGGAAGGCTACCAAATATGTCCCGTGACTTTACCAGGATCGAAAGGTACGTGAAATGAAACAAGCAACACGGTTCTTGTGGGTTGGTTTGGCATTGACCCTTTGCCTGCCGGCGGCCGGTGCCGAATCTGCCACGAAAGAAGACCCCGCCCATGAAGAACTCCGGGCCTTGCGGCGCGAGCTGACCCAGGCTATCAACGGCAACGATTTGGAAAAACTGCTTGCCTTACTGGACGATGACGTCGTAGTCACCTTCATGAATGCCGAAGTCGCGCGCACGCCCAAGGAGGTCAAGGCTTACTATGACCGCATGATGAAAGGTGATCACCGGATCGTCGATAGTTTCACCACCGACCCAACCGTCGACGAGTTGACCCACCTGTACGGCGATACGGGCGTAGCGTTTGGCAACTCGAAGGACCATTTCAAGCTGGTTGACGGCCGCAATTTCCAGATCGAAACGCGTTGGACGGCCGCTCTTGTCAAGAAGCAAGGCAAGTGGAAGCTGGCTGCATTCCACGCCTCGGCCAATATCTTCGACAATCCGGTACTGTACATCGCCGCCAAGCGCGCGGCCATGTGGGCCGGGGGGATTGCCGCTCTCGTCGCGCTGATCATCGGCTTCGCCGCCGCACTGTTCTTCAAGAAGAGGCCCCGCCCCGCATGAGCAGGAGTTCCGCATGCCGCCAGCCGAGTGACGCGGAATTGTTCGCCTCGCTGGCGCGTTGGCAGGGCGATGGTGATCTGTGCTATTTGACGGCCGAGCGCCTGCAGGCGATCGCGGGCACGGAAGGCATCGACTTCGCGACTGCCTTGCTGTACGAGCGCTTGCTCCGTTCGCCGCGGCACGGCCCATTCATCCGCCTTCTCGACGGCCTGTCGGCCCAAGGAGGCCCCCTTTCTCATCGGACGGTGGTCATCGTTCCCGGCGCCTTCTACCGCGAGTCTCCGCACACGGGCTCGGACGGCTGGATGCCGCGGGAGGAGGCTGCCCGGCTCGGCTGCCCCGTGGAGTCGATTCCGTTGAAAAGCTTCGGCTCCCTGGAGGAAAATTCGGGGATTCTCGCGGACCATCTCCTGCGGCGGCCGCCGGGTCCCGTTGTGCTCGTCTCGCTGAGCAAGGGCGGCGCGGACGTCAAGGTCGCGCTCCGCCGCCCCGACGCGGCAGCCGCGTTTGCCCATGTGTCGTGGTGGATCGATCTTGCCGGGATGTCCAACGGCACGCCGCTGGCGGGCTGGCTTCTGGCTCGGCCGTTGCGCAGCCTGCCGATGCGCGGATTGTTCTGGTGGAAAGGGCACGATTTCGCGGTAGTCCGCCAACTGGATCGGTCCGCCACGGGCCCGCTGAGCGTGCCGGTGCTTTTGCCGCCGCACATGCGGGCGATTCACGTTATGGGCTTCCCGCGGCAGCGGCACCTGGCGACGCCCCTTTCGCGACGCGGCCACCGCCGCCTACGCCGGCTCGGTCCAAACGACGGCGCCGTCCTGCTCGGGGACCTGACGCGCCTGCCCGGGCTGATTTACCCGGTCTGGGGCGCAGACCACTATTTGCGGCCAGCCGGACGCGACATGCGGCCCCTCATCGGGCAGATCTTGCACTATGTGATGACCAACCGTCACGACCCGTCGCTGCCCGTGGCCAATGGCACGTAGATCCAGCGGACGCTGCCCAAGGCCAAAGCGAAGCCAGCCACGACGTCCAGGCTGTAGTGTTGATGCAAGAGCAGGGTTGAGACACCGACGGCGGCCGACCAAAGTGCAAACAGCAGCTTGCCTAGGAGGTGCGCATGCCGAGCATACACGGCCGCGCAGGTTGTGCTCAACGTTACGTGCAGGGAAGGAAAGTAATTGTTCGAGGCGGCCAGCAACTTCGCCAGATGCACTGGCCCGGTCCATAGACCCATCTCCCCGGGAGGCGGGAAAGCGTCCTTGACGGGCAGGAGGAGGAAGCAGACGCCGGCGATCAGCGTCACCGCGGCAAGCGTTGCGGTCATGGCCCGCAACTCGCGCCTCGTGCCCAGGATGAACGGGGCGATCGCAAACAGCAGGTAGAGCGAATCATAAACCACCACGGCTTGCGGAACGAACGGCACGGCGATATCAAAATCGAAGTGGACGCGGATCCGGAACGAATGCAGCGAAGCAACGTAGTCGGCGCCGTAGAAGACTAGTCCGAACCAGAGTCCTTGGAGCAACGCCAGCCGCGCAGCTTCGCCGAGGTGGCGCCGGTCGGGCCAGTGCCACAACCGTGGGGGGGTGTCGCTCATGGGTGGACCGAGAGAGGGATTTCGCGGATAGATTCCGGAGCCGGCTCAGTGGCAGGTCGCGGGCCCAACCACATGCGGAAGTACTGCCGAATATAACCGGGTCGCGGCTCATCCGGCGGGGAAACGTGCGGCAGATAGTACCACGAGATGTCCGGGCGGCGGTGATGATTGAGGTCCCATTCCCCGTGCAGCAGGACCCAGGTCATCAGCCGGTTGTGTTTCAGGTTCCATGCGCCCTCGATCACGTCGCGGCGTGCAAAGGCGTGGCCGATGTATTGCCGCGTGGACCAATTCAGCGCGAAGCAGGCGTAGAGGATCAGCGTGCTCTGCCAGCTCAATGCCAACAACCAGAACAAGCTGGCAAAGAACAGGACGATGAGGAGGGTCTCGCCGCGAATAGCCCGCACTTCCGCGTCGCGGATGTCACCAGACAGGTAGGTGGATGAGCGGGCCTGCCGGAAAACGCGCATCCGCAGCAAGGCCGGAGAGACGCAGAACAACAGGGCCCCCAGAGGAATGATCGGCCAGAACAGGCCGCAAAGGATCGAATACCACTGGGCGTATTTCAACCAGAGGTTGTCCGTCGGATAGTAGAGATCGAACATCTCGTAGTTGGTGCGGTTCCGCAGGTGATGTCCCTGGTGGGTCGTGTGAATCAAGCTGAACGGCACGGGGAAAAGCACGCCCGTGATTACCCCCAGCCAGTAATTCAACCTCGGGGACGAGTGAAGGTTGTGGTGCGTAGCCTCGTGCAGGAGGGCGTAATTGGTGAGCAGAAGGTATGAGAAAGCGACCCCCACACCCAAAACGGCGTACCAAGTCTGAAACCGTGACCCCAACCAAAGCAAGAAGCAGGCGGCAGTGGTCACGGCGAGCACGAGGGCCAGATTCAGACGGGTCTTAATCGGCATGTCCGAAGGCGGAGTGAAGGCCAATACGGACGTGGTGATTTGGCCCATGGTTCCCGTCTCGGTCTTAGTGCGGTTCATGGCTAGTCCCCTGTGCTGGTCCACAGATTTCGTTTCCCTTTCGCAGCGGCCCTATCCGATGCATTTGATTGCAGTCGATTGGCGATCGGCGATCTCTTGATGTGCTCTGGCAAGGGCCCCAGTCGATATTGCCAAATCTTCCAGAACCGTTCCCCGAAGCTGAAGCATTTTCCAGAACTCCAAACCGAGTCTGAAGTCGACGCTGAAGATCCCGAAAACGGCCAGCACTAGAGTGAACGTAACGCCGAGTCATACAAGTCTCAGTATGCCCCATCAATTCTACCAACTCGATGTCCGAGACCTTCCCCGCGTGTTCGGTGCCGAAGGTGTGCCGGTTGCTATAGAGCACGATTCGCTCCCCACCCTTCGCACCGATTTCGGCACGGTCCCGGAGACGGTCCATTTTCCGCACGAGACAGTCTTTTGAGTAGGGCTGCCCGAGCTTATTGAGGAAGACGTGCTCAGTCGGCGAGTGCGGTTCGCGGGCCAGCCAACGGCACATTCTCACGATTCTCGGCGGCAGTGGAATCATCCGTGGCTGGGGCTCCCGCTGCCGAGTGGTGGTCTTGTGTTCCGGGATAATCCAAAGTTCCTGGTCCAGGTCTACCCATTCCCAGATGAGGCTTCGCAATTCCCTCGGCCGGCAACCGGTCGGCCGCAACGCGACCAGGAACCACCGGAAGTTGCGATCAGTGTGTCGCAGGAGGGCCGCAAACTCGGCCCGAGTAATCACCCGCGTTCGGCAGCGGGCTGCCAGCTTCCTATATTTCGGCAACGGCGTCGCGTCGATCAGCTCGAATTCGACCGCCCAGTTCAAGACACCTTGAACCGTGGTAATCGTGTCCTTGATGGTCGTGGGGCTGTAGTCATCGTCCTCCAGGTGCTTCTCGATCTTCGCCAGATGGAACTTCCGCAGTTCGGCAACGCGAATCGTCGTCCCTATGATCTTCAACGCCCGGAGGATTCCGTAGCGGAAACTGCGATAGGTTGCCGGCTTCTTGCCAGTGAGCTTGTCCAAGTATTCGTCGGCCAATTGCGCAAACGAGGCGTCCCACCAGTCACGATTGTGGTCCAGTCCCTTCTTGGCCCGGACGCGAAGAGCTTTGAGCTTACGCCAGGCAGCGACAAAATCCTTGTCGAGCTTCTTTCGCTTGCCGAAGACGGTGGCACACCACCAGCCGGACTTCCCGTGAAGCCTGGGCTTTTCAGAGATTCTAAGTTTCGATTTGCGAGCCACATTGGGTCTCCTGTGGAAAGGGGTGCTTTGCCAAAGAAAACCCAAGTGAGCCGACGCGCGGGACCGAATTCGGTGTCCCAACCGGTGTCCTACGGGTCGGCCGCTTTTCATTACCCTTTCAGTATAGAATGGGAAGTCCAATACTGTCAAGGCTTTATGAAGTCGGGGCGATTGGATTTGAACCAACGACCTCTTGGTCCCGAATCGCTCAACCGAACCCCTGAAAAAAGCTCGTTTTCCCGAGGCTTTTCGTCATTTTACCCCTCTGGGCGACTATTTCAAGGGCTTTCACTTCATTTCAAGAAATCTCGGGAAATAACGGTATTCTTGAGGTCGAGATGCGCCAAAAACGGTAGATCGACGGCTTACCCAGTTTCACAAGAAAGCCACTGGGATTGTCTCGTCCACTACGTTCCGTTGATCTGCCTTTCCAGGCCTCATAGCCCCTGCATGATCTGCTCCCAAGCAGGCGCCTCACCGAAGATCATCTCGCGCATGCGTGCATAGTCCAACGTCTTCCGAGAACCGCTCGACCGCGTTGTACGCCTTCGACAACGACGTGCCGCCCTTGAAAATCAGGTGCGGCCGGAACTGCATGACGTCGAAAAGGCGATGCAACGCCCAGCAGACCCAGAAATCTTTCTCGATAATTGCCGGCGCCCGCTTCGGGCGCAAGATGCCGGCCGATCGCCGAAACAGTTCGGCACGTTCGTCCTGCGGGGCCTGGGCGATCCGATCCATCAGTTCCCTTCCATGCTGGCGACCTGTTCTATCACGGGATCATCCAGGCCGCGGCGTAGCCGATGTTGTCCTTCAGATCGGCCCTGTCCTTGCGGGAGAGGGCCAATCGTAGCCGGTCGATGACTTCCAGCCTCACGCCGCCGCGGCCTAGATGGCGCAGGGCCTGGAAAACCAGCGGGGCCATCCTGCCACCCACGTCCATCGTTTTCGGCCCACGATTCAGCAGCTTGACGGAGTAGGGGCCGAGTTTCAAGACGCGAGTCCGACCGTTGGTGTAGTAGACAATCTTCGCCGGCACCTGGGTGGAAAGCCCGAGCAGGTTTGCAGCGTGCGCCCCAGACGGCACGACCCGCAGGCCGTTCTTCCTGGCCCACGCCTGAATCAGGTCGTCGGGCGACTGCACCATCGGCTCGTTCAGCAGTTTGCCGATCCGCGGCAGTTCATATAGCCCCCGGCGCACGCGGCGGATGGTTCCCTGACGCACCAGACGCGACAGTGCCTGATCGACGGCCGCTCGTTCGCCGAGGTCCAGGAAATCCCCGACTGGGACTGCGACCCCTTACTGAGAGCCCAGTCTCGCAAGGATCTTCTCGGCAATCGGGTGGGTGACGTTCATCGGCAGGACGACTGGTGTATTGTCAGATAAATAGATCGTTGTTTCTGACATTATAGCATACGGCCGGTGCAAATCAACCCCGATTTCCGCACGTCATAGGCGATGCCGATAGGCCGGCCGAAACTGGCCCATAGAAGAAAAAAACCTGCAAATCTGCCCCGCCAATTGACAGCAACTAGCAGAAACCGATACAGGAGGTTGTCTGTAACGCCCTGCAAGCCTTCATTCGCCTGGTGAAACTCGGCAAAGCCAGCATCGCCTACGCCACGCCCCTTGCGATGTACGGCTGCCGTCAAGCACGCGATGGCCGCGGGGGCTCGTGACTGCTGGTTAAGGCGGCTGCGAACTTACGCGGAGGTCTTGCCGTCCAGGGATACGCTGCACGCTCTGGCAATCGCTAAAGCGGCTGACATACCGGCCTATCTGGCCAGCGCCCTGGCCGACCCTGAATTTGCCGGGGCTGCGATCGAGATCATAGGCGACGATCCTGCGTGGCGCTGCCAAATAACGGAGGCGTTCAAGGAATCGCTACGGGCATACTGGCGGTACGACGCCAAGGGGCGAGCCGCCAAGTATCTCGCGCGGTAAGGGCATCCGATTGACGAACTCCTCGACGGAGTCGTGAGCAAACCTGCGGATTACCGTGCGGCAACGCAACTCGCTATGCAATACGCGCCAGAGCGGTTGCCGGAGCTATTGCGGCGCAGCCTTCGCTCAAAACGCTCTCGTACTCCGCAAGCGGCCGTTGTTGGAGACGACAGTCTCTATTCCAGGCGTCTGGAATATCTGCCGCTCGTGTGCCGACCGTCGCCACGCGCAACTGTGGCAACTATACGGTGCCCATCAGGGCTTCTTCGGGATGATCTGAATCGCCGAAGTACCGATCGTATTCGTCCTGATCGGCCGTCGTGTCTTCCCAGTCGTCTTGCGGGCGGACCGCCGACTTCCGACGTTCCTCCGCCCGCGCAATGCACTCGTCGAGTGCCATGAGCAGTCCGTTGAGATTCTCGCGGGCCTGCTTCAATTGCTCCAGGAACGGATCGCCAAGATCCGCTGGATCGGCATCCTGGATCTGCTTGACAAGATCCTGGCCAAACGTGACGGCCGTGTCTTTCAAGGCGGTTATGGTTCGGCGATCACCCCGGTCGCTGATTGTTGGCACGCCGCCGTGGGAGTAAAATGTAGGTCACGGACAATGGAATCCAGGCCGCCTTTGGTAAGGGCATCGCGGCCCAATCACAAGCAGGCAGCAAAGCGTATTACGGACAATCTGACGTAGCTTACCGAACTTGCACACCATGAAGCATTACTGTCTCGCGCTTGTCGCGCTTACGGTTCTGGCTGTACGACCGGGCAATGCGACTGGGGCGGAATGGAAGATCCCAGCCAACGCCCCATTGCTGACGCCCTGGGCCCGCGAGGTCTCACCGGCCAGCACCCTGCCCGAGTACCCGCGTCCCCAAATGGTCCGGCAACGGTGGCAAAATCTGAACGGCCTGTGGCAGTATACAGTTACGGCAAAATCCGATGTGCAAGTCCCCGTCCGATTCGAGGGGAACATACTGGTGCCCTATCCGATTGAGTCGGCACTGTCGGGCGTAATGAAGCCGCTCAGCCCCAGCGAAAGGCTTTGGTATCGACGTACGTTTTCTATTCCACAGAAATGGCGCGACGGACGGATCTTGTTGCACTTCGGTGCCGTGGACTGGGAGGCCACCCTCTTCGTCAACGATAGGAACCTCGGCAGCCATCGTGGCGGATACGACCCTTTCACGTTCGATATTACCGGCGCGTTGAGGAAGGAGGACCGGCAGGAAATTATCGTATCCACCTGGGACCCGACCGACGCCAGTTGGCAACTTCGCGGCAAGCAGGCGCTACATCCGGGAGGTGCCGCTTACACGGCGTGTTCTGGAATCTGGCAGACGGTGTGGTTGGAGCCCGTGCCGAAAAGCAGCGTCGAATCGTTGCACATGATTCCCGACGTGGCCCGTGGGACTCTGAAGGTGGTCGTTGACGCACGGACGCCCGTAGGAACAACCAACGTCCGAATCGTTGTGAGCCAAGGCGGCAAGACCGTCAGTTCGGCGACGGGCGCGCTCGGGGAGGAATTGACCAAGGGCGTGCGCGAGAACCTTGCTTGGTACAAGGCTCGGTCGATTTGGGTAACGACCGATATTTCGGTTTCTATCAAGGATGCCAATCTATGGACACCCGACTTGCCCACGCTCTACGATGTCACCGTACAGCTTCTCGGCGATGACGGCGGACCGCTGGACTCCGTCACGAGTTACGTGGGCATGCGAAGCATTGCGGTCGGCAAGGACGAACATGGCGTGTCCCGACCCATGCTTAACGGTAAACCGATCATGCTTCCCGGCGCGCTGGACCAGGGCTACTGGCCCGATGGCATCTATACCGCGCCGACCGATGCGGCACTGCGTTTCGACATCGAGGCGGCCAAACGGCTTGGCCTCGTAGCAATCCGAAAACACCTCAAGATTGAGCCAGAGCGATACTACTACTGGGCCGACCGCCTGGGCCTGCTTATCCTTCAAGATTTTCCCAGCGGCCAGGACGGCGATCCGTACACCGACCTTCCCACGTCGCCGGAAGCCTCAACCGTGTGCGAAATGGAACGGC
>Ga0181520_10000611_pt1 | contig 77850 bp, 61 predicted proteins | sample PEATcosm2014_Bin_29_FD_132451 | JGI IMG/M metagenome (GOLD analysis project Ga0181520, IMG submission 132451) | Peatland microbial communities from MTU Mesocosm Facility, Houghton, MI, USA - PEATcosm2014_Bin02_30_metaG | ecosystem: Environmental > Terrestrial > Soil > Wetlands > Peat | place... | reverse complement strand
TCTTCGTTAGCGGCGAGTTCGGCTTGCTCTTGCTCGAACGACTCGAGTGCTGTTGCGAAATCTTCCGTCATGTTTTCGTTTTTTGGGTTGCGGGAGACGCCCTCGGCAGGCTTCTCCGGCAAAAGGTTTGAGATTGGGCTGTGCTGCTCGGCGGGCTGGTTGTCCGTTGGCAAACCGGTGTCCGGAGACTGCTCGATAGCTGAAGAGTCGTCGCGAATATCGTGAAATACCATTCAATTTACGTCTGCCCTTCCGTGGGTGAGCACGGTTGAGGCTTCTGGAAATAATACGGACTGCTGGCATTCATAATTGGAATGGAACCTGCTTGCACAGGTCGTAACACACCAGCGGCCGGACCTCCCTGCGATGATGCCCGCGCAGGAAGACTGCTCTGACTATAGCAACGGCCCGGAATGGAGTCAAACCCGCCAGCCGCTTGTTGACAAAGAATTCAACAGGACTTAACCCACCTGCCCGCCCCTGGCCCAGTCCCCGTCCGGTCCCGCGCGCGCTCCCGGCTCCCATTGCGCCGCTTTTTCCCGCCGCACCCGCCCGCCGGCGACGCGCATGCCAGCCTGCAACCGCTGCGCCATAACGCCGCGGACGCCCCAAATTTCCGTTTTGGGATTGTTGGACAAAGGCCTGTTATCGTCAATTATCGTCCAAGGGGCAGCTTCCGCATCGCCCGCTCAGTCTGCACTATTTTAGCGGCTCGGCTAGAACAATGGTCTTACGGAATTCGGGCCAGCTTGATTCGTCGCGCTGGTCGCTTGTGTGTCGGTTGTGAAATTCGGTTGCCCAAGCACCGTGTTTGCGTCCTGGTCGTTACTGAACGGAGGCTGGAAGCCCATAGTCCGGTTATTGAACCCGTCTGTGACCAACAAGTTGTCGTTGCTGTCGAATGCGATCCCGTAAGGCCCGCTGATTCCGCTCTGGGTGGCAAAACCCGAAATGTCGGAAGTGAAGTCGGTCTGCCCCAGTACCAGGCTGGCGTTCATGCCGTCAGAAAACGGAGGCTCGAACCGCAACACCCTGGAGTTAAAGGTATCTCCTACCCACAGGTTCCCGCTGCCGTCGAACGCGATACCCGCTGCGGAATAAAAACCACTCGCTGTGACGGCCTTTGCGTTGGAGGTAAAGTTAATCTGCCCAATCACCAGGCTTGCCGTCATTCCGTTTGTAAATGGTGGCTTAAATTCCAGGACCCGGTTATTGGTATACGTTAGCCAGAGGTCGCCACTGGCATCAAAAGCGATGAACTGCGGACCCGAGAGTCCGGAACTTGAGGTCGCAGGCGTCAGAGGCGAAGACGAACTGGTGAAGTTCGGCTGACCGATGACTAGGCTTGCGTTCATGTCCGTGGTGAACGGCGGTTGGTATTGGAGTACGCGAGAGTTGTACCAATCGGCTACCCACAGGTTCCCGCTGCCGTCAAAGGTCAAGCCGGAGGGCTCCCAGAGACCGTTCTGGGTGGTACTGCCGTCGTCGGCGTAGAAGTTCGGCTGGCCGATGACGAGGCTGGCGGCCATGCCATTGGTGAACGGAGGCTTGAATTGCAGAACCCGGTCGTTCACAAGGTCGCTAACATAGAGATTTCCCTCGTTGTCCTCAGCGACATCCTGTGGAAGGTTCAACCCGGTTGCGGTCAGATCCGCGCTGCTGTTGGAGACAAAGTCAGGCTGCCCCAGCACCACGCCGGCGCTCTGTCCATCGCTCAGCGGATAGTTGTAGATGAGCACCCGGTTGTTGAAACTGTCAGCCACTGCGAGGGCTTTGGTTGCGGGCGCCTGTGTTGTGGGAGTGCTGCTATTACCGCCGCAAGCACAGCAACAGATGAGAACAGCCGCAGACAACGCGAGGAGTGCGATAGCACGACGTGGCAGACGCATATTAAGCAGCTCCGTAATGAACTGCGGTTCATTAGAGCACTGTCCGGCTGAGGTGACTTGTAAGGATTTGTAAATTCCTCCGAGTCCGTTGTGTACACGGTATTGTGGGCCACGTCCACTCAAACCCGGGAAACGCGATACTTGTCGCTAAATCGCCAAGGCAAGCAGTATCCCGAATCGGGAGAGTCCGGGGCAGCCCGTTTCCTCTCGCGATTCCTCAAGAGTCGCGCCGGGGCTGCCAGACGCCCCGCACTTTTTCCATAGCTTTTCCCAATTCCATATCCCGCCTCGAACCTCGTCCGGCAGCGGGGATTCGAGTTGATGCGTGAACATCGCCGAATCTTTGCCCATCCCAAACTCACGCTTCTTTGTTACCCTCCCCTATATGGATCACCTGTTCACCCCCTGGCGCTACGCCTACATCACCACGGCCGACCGCGCGCCCTCCTGCATTTTCTGCGACCGCGCTCCCTCGCGCGACGCCAATCTGGGCGGCGATGAGAGCAACTTCATCCTCCATCGCGGTCCCCACTGCTTCATCATGGTCAACCGCTTTCCCTATACTTCAGGACACGTCATGATCGTTCCCTACCAGCATGTCGATCGGCTCGACCGGCTGCCCGCTGAGGCCGCCGCTGAGATGATGGCCCTGGCCCAGCGCATGGAAACCGTGCTCCGCGAGCTCTATCACCCGGACGGCATCAACCTGGGAATGAACATCGGCAAGGCCGCCGGAGCCGGGGTCGCCGGACACATTCACATGCACATCCTGCCGCGCTGGGTAGCGGACGCCAACTTCATGTCCGTCATCGGCGAAACCCGCGTCCTGCCCGAATCCCTGGAAGAAACCGCGCGCCGCATCCGCCGGGCGCTGCAAAGGTAACTACGTCGCCGCACCCTCCGGCTCATACGTCAGCTTGGCGCGCTTGCGTTTGTTCGCCATGCGGCGGCAGGAGCGATACGCACCCGGCGAGACCTCGCCCAGCCGGATCTGGGTGCGCTCGATGAGTTCTTCCACGGACTCCGCGGAGTACTCTTCGGCGGCGCGCAGCACTACCATGGCCGCCGCCATCGCATCTTCCTCCGCGTTGTGATGGCGGAAGCCGATCCCGAACTCACGCGCCAGCGCATCCAGCGAATGCCGCGGAAGCTCCGGCCAGCACCGGCGCGCCAGGGCAACGCTGCATACAAACTGCATCTTCTCGCAGCACACGTCGTAGTGCGCCAGGGTCGCCCGCAGCACGCCCATGTCAAAGGCGGCGTTGTGCGCCACCAGCGTCCGGCCGCCGATGGCGCGCTCCATCTCCGGCCACAGCCGGTCAAACTCCGGCGCGTCCGCGACCATCTCCGGAGTGATGCCGTGCACGGCAATGTTGAACGGGCTGAAGTAGAGCGACGGAGGCCGGATCAACCACTCCCGGCGCGCGACGATCACCGCGTTTTCCACCACGGCAATGCCCAGCGAGCAGGCGCTGACCCGCGCTCCGCTGGCGGTCTCGAAATCGATTGCCGCAAATCGCACCCTGCTCCTTTTCCGCCTACGGCTCTCCCAGCATCTGCAACAGTTCGGCTTCGCTGATCACCTTTACTCCCAGCGACGCGGCCTTGTCCAGCTTCGATCCCGCTTCTTCGCCCGCCACCACGTAGCTGGTCTTCTTGCTCACCGAGCCGATCACCTTGCCGCCCGCGTCTTCAATCATTTTCTTCATATCGTCGCGCGAGTACGTCGGCAGTCTTCCGGTCAGCACAAATGTCAGCCCGGCCAACTGCGTGCCGCGCACTTTCTTTTCGCCCGTGAAGCGCAGCCCGGCCTGGCGCAGCCGCTCGATCAGCTTCACGTTTTTCTCTTCGGCAAAAAATTCGCGAATGCTGGCGGCAATGCGCGGTCCAACTTCATTCACTTCCTCCAACTCCGCCTCGCCGGCCTGCATCAGCGCGTCCATCGAGCCAAAATGGGCGGCCAGGAACTCCGCCGTGCGTTCGCCCACCATGCGGATTCCCAGCCCGAAGATCACCCGCTCCAGCCCCAGATTTTTCGAAGCTTCAATCTCGCCGAGCACGTTTTCCGCGCTCTTTTTGCCCATGCGCTCCAGTTGCAGCAGCGCGTCTTCCCGCAGCGAATACAGATCGGCAACGTCGTGCACCAGGCCGCGCGCCAGCAGTTGATCCACCAGCGCCTCGCCCATGCCCTCAATGTTCATCACCTTGCGCGAGGCAAAGTGCAGCAGGGACTCGCGCAGTTTCGCCGGGCAGTTGGCGTTCACGCAGAAGTAGTTCACCTCGCCCTCGGCGCGCACCACGTGGCCGCCGCACTCGGGGCAGCGCGCAGGCATGTGGAACTGGCGCCCACCGGCCGGCCTTGGGTGCCCGGCGTCGTCCACCACCCGGGTCACCTTGGGAATCACGTCGCCGCCGCGCTCCACCATCACCCAGTCGCCAACGCGCACGTCGAGCCGCTCCACTTCGTCCTGGTTGTGCAAGGTCGCGCGCTGCACCGTGGTGCCGCCGATGGCCACCGGACGCAAGGCCGCCACCGGGGTCAGCTTGCCGGTGCGGCCCACCTGGACCAGGATGTCTTCCACCTGCGTCACCGCGGCGCGCGCCGCGAATTTATAGGCAATTGCCCAGCGCGGAGCCTTGCCGGTAAATCCCAGCCTCTGCCACAAGGCGGTCGAGTTTACCTTTACCACCACGCCGTCGATTTCATACGGCAGCGTGTCGCGCGCCGCCTCGGTGGCGTTTACAAACCGCCATATTTCCTCAAAGTTACGGGCCAGGGTGCGATTCGGATTCACCTTGAAGCCCGCCGCGCTCAGAGCCTCTAATCCTTCCCACTGCGTGGAGCGTGCCACCCGCCCGTCCTGGAGCAGAAAGTACGAGTAGAAGTCCAACTTGCGCTGCGCCGTGACGTTTGGCTCCAGCACGCGCACGGCCCCGGCGGCGGCGTTGCGCGGATTGGCGAAGCGCGCCAGTCCCAGGTCCTCGCGCTGCTCGTTCATGGCCACAAAGGACTTCGTCGGCATCAGCACCTCGCCGCGCACTTCAAACGGCGCCGTCAGCCCCGCCCGCTGCATCCGCTCGCGTCCCACCAGCAGCGGAATCGAGTGAATGGTGCGCAGGTTCGCCGTCACGTCCTCGCCCGTCGCCCCATCGCCGCGCGTAATGCCGCGCACAAACCTAGCCCCGAGCGACTCATTTGAATCCGGTGAATCCGGCCCGGCAGCCTCATAGTGCAAGGCCATTGAAAGCCCGTCCAGCTTGTACTCGCACACGTACTCCAGTTCGCCCGGGCCCGCCAGTTCCTCAATGCGCCGCGTCCAGTCGCGCAGCTCGGCTTCGCTGTAGGCGTTGTCCAGCGAAAGCATCTGCGACGAGTGCGCCACCTTCACAAAGCCTTCGCGCGCCTTGCCGCCCACCCGCTGCGTTGGCGAATCCGGCGTCACCAGCTCGGGATGCTCGCGCTCGATGGCCTTCAGTTGGTTTACCAGCGCGTCGAACTCGGCGTCCGCGATCTCGGGCGCATCCAGCACAAAGTAGAGGTGCTCGTGATGGCGAATCTGTTCGCGTAACTCTTCGGCTTGCCGTGCGGGTGAGCGGTCGGTAGTCATACAGCGCTAGATTATAGGGCCTTGCGCGCCTCCCCGCATCGACAGCTCTCTCCAACTTGATACAATCGATGCATACTCCCGCGTCGGTGATTCGCGCTTCCTGGGCCGTGGCCCTGGTTCGCCGGAGCTGGCGCAGACAGCAGATTTGGTGAAGCCTCTCAAACATTTCTTCGTGCACTACAAGGCATGGATCATGGCCATGCTGGCTCCCTTGGGGGGAGTCTGGGCCGTTTTTCTCATCGCCTTTCTCGACTCTTCTTTCCTCGGCATTCCCGTCGATCCGATGTTCGCCTACTATGTGGCTATCGATCCCCGGCGCATCATCCTGTTTGCCGTCATGGCGTCGCTCGGCTCGGCCCTCGGCAGCACGGTCCCCTATCTCATCGGCTACAAAGGCGGGGAAGAGTTGGTCGTCAAGAAGATCGGGCGGGAGCGTTTTGCCCGCATGCACGCCCGTTCGGAACGGTATGGCGATCTGGCGCTCATCATCCCGGCCATCATGCCGCCCGGATTTCCCTTCAAACCTTTTGTGTTCATGGCCGGGGTCACGGAGATGCGCTACCTGCACTTCCTGCTCTCGATTTTTGTCGGCCGCCTGCTGCGCTTCATTATTCTCGGCGGGCTGATCGTCGCCTACGGTCCCCAGATTCTAAGCTTCCTGGTGACCGCCTTCCAGCAGCATCGGGGCGCAACCTTCGCGGTCATCGCCGCCATCGCGGCGCTCATCGTTCTGCTGGTGCGCCGCAACCGGTCGCACCCTGGCGAACTGACGGAAACCATCGTTGCATAACTCGCAGTCTAACCCGCCAGCCCTGCCCATCCGCATCATCGGCGCCGGCCTTGCCGGTCCTGAAGCGGCCTGGCAGTGTGCCCGCCGCGGCCTCAGCGTCTCGCTCTACGAGATGCGTCCGGTGCGCCCCACGCCCGCACATCAGACGGATCTGTTCGCCGAACTGGTGTGCTCCAATTCGCTCAAGAGTGATAGCGAAAACTCCGCGCCCTGGCTGCTCAAGCAGGAGATGCGCCACGCCGGCTCACTGCTGATGGCGCTGGCCACCCGCGCCGCCGTCCCCGCCGGACACGCCCTCGCCGTCGATCGCCTGGAATTCAGCCGCCTGGTCACCGAGGCCATCGCGGCCGAGCCCCTGATCCGCGTGGTGCGCGAGGAGGTCACCGCGCTTGGTTTCGATGGCGCCGGCCTCGATGATGCCGCCTTCGATGGCGTTACCATTGTCGCCACCGGCCCGCTCACCTCCGACGCGCTGGCCGCCGAAATTCAACGTCTCAGCGGCAGCGGCCGGCTTTTCTTTTTCGATTCCATCTCGCCCATCGTGGAAGCCGATTCCATTGACCAGTCCAAGACCTACCGGGCCGCGCGCTACGATAAAGGCACTGCCGACTACATCAACTGTCCCATGATGCGCGAGGAGTACGAGGCGTTCATCGCCGCTCTGGCCGAGGCCGAGCGCGTCGGGGGTCATGACTGGGACAAGGCGCAGTATTTCGAGGGCTGCCTGCCCATCGAGGAGACCGCGCGCCGCGGTCCCGACACCTTGCGCTTCGGTCCCATGAAGCCCGTGGGCCTGCGCAATCCGCGCACCGGAAACATTCCCTACGCCGTGGTCCAGCTTCGCCAGGAGAACCTGCGCGCCGACTCCTACAACCTCGTCGGCTTCCAGAACCATCTCAAGTTCGGCGAGCAGGCGCGCATCCTGCGCATGATTCCCGGTCTGGAAAACGCGCGCTTCCTGCGCTATGGCCAGATTCATCGCAACACTTACATCAACGCGCCCGCCCTGCTCACTCCCACCCTGCAGATGAAGCAACACCCGCGCATCCTCTTCGCCGGGCAGCTAGCGGGCGTCGAGGGCTACGTCGAATCCATCGCCACCGGCCTGCTCGCCGGACTCACCGCCGCCGCCATTGCCACCGGATTGACGGGCAATCCGCCTTCGGCGGGTGGCCCACATCCGCCCTCTGTTGGCGAATGTGAGAGCGAAGCGGGTGGCCCATTCAAGCCTTCTTCTGGCTTGAGTGGGGCGTTTGAACTCGCCGCGCCCCGCTCGAGCGCTCACGGTTCGCTTACTCATTACCTCTGCAACGCCGACCCCGCGGATTTCCAGCCCGCCAACATCACCTTCGATTTGCTGGAGCAACTCGACGAGGCCACCCGCCGCCGCGTGCGCGACAAAAAACTCCGCCACCAAATGGTCTGCGAGCGCGCCCTGGCCGCCTTCGACTCCTGGTTCCAGTCGCTCGCCGCGGTTCTTCCTACGCGCTGAACTTTCCCGCCCCGCCCTGCGTATCTATCCGTGCGGCGAATCTCCGCCTAACGATCTTATGTCTCTGCGCGATTTGTTTTTCGATGTGCTGACCACGCTGTGGTCCAACAAGGTGCGGACTTTCCTCACCATGTTTGGCATCGCCTGGGGAATCGTCTCCATCGTGCTCATGGTCGCCGCCGGGGAAGGCATGCGCGTGGGCCAGGCCAAACAACAGGCAACCTTCGCCCGCGATCTCATGATCATCAACGCCGGACGCACCAGCCTGCAGGCCGGAGGCGCGCGCGCCGGACGCCGCATCCACTTTGAAGACACGGACGCCGCCTACGTTGCCGCCCAGTCACCCTCCTGCAAATACGTTCTCCCCGAACTCGGCAATGAAGCCAGCGTGCGCAGCAATTTCAACAGCGCCCATCCCACGGTCACCGGATCGCTGCCGCCGTTCGCCGAAATTCGCAGCCTTGACGTTGCCGCCGGCCGCTTCTACACCTGGCAGGATGTCAACGAAGAGCGCCGCGTCGCCTTCCTCGGCAGTGAGATCAACAAGCAGCTTTTTCCCGAGGGCGGAGCCATCGGCCAGAACGTCTACATCCAGGGCGTTCCCTACGTTGTCGTCGGCGCCATGCGCGATAAGAAGCAGGATTCCAGCTACGATGGCTGGGATGTAAACAAGATTTTCGTTCCGTTTCCCGTCATGCAGCAGGACTTGCCCAACAAGCCGCCGCAGGTCGCGCACAGCGTGGATCGTCTGCTGATCGCGCCGCGCGGCGTTCTGGAGCATGAAAACTGCAAGCATCAGTGCACCGTCGCGCTCGCCCATCTGCACGGCTTCGACCCGCTTGACAAGGAAGCCATCAGCAACTGGGACACCCTGGAAGAAGCCGCCGCCTTTACCACCATGACCGATGGCATGAAATACTTTCTCGGAGCCGTCGGCGTCACCACGCTGTTTCTGGGCGGCATCGGAGTCATGAACGTCATGCTCATCGCCGTGCGCGAGCGCACCCGCGAGATCGGCGTCCGCAAGGCTCTCGGCGCCACCGCCCGCAGCATCCTGCGCCAATTCTTTCTGGAGACCATGATTGTCGTCCTGCTCAGCGGCGCCATCGGACTCGGCATTGCCTACGGACTTTGCGCCCTGGTTGATTCCTTCCCCATGCCGGTCTTTTTCGCCGGCCTGCTGCCCACCTGGGAGTCGGGAGCCGTGGCCATCGGCCTGCTCGGCGCCATCAGCTTCTGCGCCGCGCTCTATCCCGCCAGCCAGGCTGCCCGCATCGATCCCATCGAAGCCCTGCGCTTCGAGGCCGGAGGCTGAGCCATGGGACTGATCCATGACGTACTCTCGGAAGCCATCCACGCGCTGCTCAAGAACCGCACCCGCAGCCTGCTCACCATGCTCGGAATCGTCTGGGGCATCGCCTCGGTCACCATGCTGATCGCCTACGGTTCCAGCTTCCGCTCCGTGCTGGTCACTGCGTTTGATTCCTTTGGCAAGACGGCCGTAGTTGCCTGGTCGCAGCAAACCAGCCAGCAAGCCGGAGGCCAGCGCGCCGGCCAACAGGTTCGCTTCGAGCAGGAGGACCTCGACTACATCAAGGCCACCGCGCCCGCCATCAAAACCATCTGCCGCGAAAGTTCGCGCGAGCTGGCCATCCAGTACAACGAACATCTCGTCAACGCCGCCGTCCGCGCCGTCTGTGCCGAGTATGGCGAAATGCGCAACGAAGTGCCCGCCACCGGACGCTGGCTCGTCCCCATGGATCTGGTCGAGCGCCGCCGCGTCATCTTTCTCGGCGACACCGTCAAGCGCCAGCTTTTCGGCAACCGCTACGCCATCGGTGAATCCGTCGTTGTCGGCGGCATGCGCTTTGAAGTCGTCGGCGTGATGGACAAAAAAATCCAGCTCTCCAACTACTTTTCCAGCGATGACAACTCCACCTGGATTCCGTTTTCCACCGCCGGCGATCTCTATGACACCAAAAACGCCCCGGTCTTCATCTTCGCGCCGCTCAAACCTTCCATGGAGGCGCTGGCGAAAAAGCAGTTCCTCGCCTCCCTGGCCGAGCGCCAGGGATTTTCTCCCACCGATGACAAGGCCGTGACCATGTTCGGCCGCGAAGAATTCCGCCCCATCATCGATGGCATTACCATCGGCATGCAGGGCCTGCTGCTATTTATCGGCGCGCTCACCCTTGGCATCGGCGGCGTCGGAGTCATGAACATCATGCTCGTCTCGGTCGACGAGCGCATTCGCGAGATCGGTTTGCGCCGTGCTCTCGGCGCCCGCAAACGCCACATCCAACTGCAACTATTCGCTGAAACCTTCGCCCTCATGTTTCTCGGCGGCGCCGCCGGAATCCTGCTCTCCTGGGCTCTCACCCATTGCATTGGAACCCTGCCCCTGCTCGGCCCGCTTTTCAAGGACAAATCCGGCAAGGCTGATATCCACATGCAGCTCTCCGCCGCCACCATCCTGCTTTCCTTCGCCGTGCTGTTTGCCGTCGGCCTGGTCAGCGGCATGGTCCCCGCACTCAAAGCTTCGCGCCTCGATCCCGTCGAGGCCCTGCGCTACGAGTAGAGAAACGTCCGCGGTCTATTTCTTTCCCATCGCTCAAGTTTTCCGCGCCATCTGCCGTTTACACAACTGGAGCTCTGCCCATGATGGATGTCCTCGTCGTCGATGATTCGCTGTTTTCGCGGGCGTCGGTGTCGCACGTCCTCTCCGATCATGACTACCGACCCATCCTCTGTCCCGATGGCGCCGAGGCATGGGAGAGATTGCAGGGCTCCAACGCTCCCCGCCTGGTTGTCTGTGACTGGGTGATGCCCCGGCTGGGCGGACTGGACCTCTGCCGCAACGTGCGCAACGCGCAAGCCTTTCCCTACACCTATTTCATTCTGCTCACCGCCCGCAACTACAAGGTGGATATCGGCGCCGCCGTCAACGCCGGCGTCGATGACTGCATCACCAAGCCTTGCGGCGAGCCGGAACTGCTGGCCCGCGTCAACGTCGGCCGCCGCTTGCTCGATCATCAGGATGAGCTGAGCCGCCGTCTGCACCATGGTTTCCTGCTACTCCAGCAGGCGCCGTTCGCCATCGCCTGCATCGACGAGCGCGGCAAAGTCGTGGACTCCAATCCCGCCTTCGCCGCCATGCTGGGCTTCGCCCCGCCGGCCGAGCTCAACGGCCGCGACCTCGGCAGCAACGGTTTCGCCTCCGCGGTGGACTTCAACGCCCTGCTCGAACAGATCGCGCTCTCGGAGCCATTTCACGCTGTCCCGGTCACCCTCCAGACCCGCAGCGGAGAATCCATCACTCCGCGCCTCTGGGGACGCCCCATCACCATCGATGGCCGTTGCCTCTACCACATCTCCACCGACTTCACCCTGCTCCGCTAACAGTTACAAAACTGCCATATCCCTCATTGCGCTTGCCATACGTGTAGGAGAACCACGCGCTCCTAACGTGTGTAAGAAACCTGCGTGCTCCTACCCTTCGCCCGCATCAGAACCCTCTCTATCTGGGGATATCAAGGCAAGACTGTTCGGGAGATGAAAGTTTTATCTCGGTCTTGCTGCCAGGCTGAACTATGACGCCCGCCGCGCCCGAAACCCATACAGCTTCGTTGAAACCGGCCCGGCCGCGAACTAGCAAGACGTAATTTCCCGTGGGCAGAGAGACCACGAATTTGCCTTCTTCATCTGTCGTTGTCCTAATAACTTGGCTAAGCTTTCCGTTCGCTAGCGCCCACTCTCTGGCCTTTAACACGGCTGTCTCGTAGTTAAAGAGTTTCTTTTTGCAGACAGACTCATCTGACCAGGTCCCTACATTCTCTCGGTAATCTTTCACGAAAATACCCATTGCCTTGAGATACTCGTCCTCGTAAGCGAGACCAGCCGTCTTCCCAATATCTACGGCTTTGCCATTTTTTGTAACACCAACCTCAAGAAACAGATAAACCTCAGCAATCCTAGCTGGCTTCAGATCACCGCCGCCCGTAATCGCAAAGACGCGCCCAGTTAACGTGCCTGCGCGGCCTAAGGCTGCCGCCTTGCCCGGCGCGTGTTGACCCTCCACGGTCCCCAAAAGGGAAAGGACCACGAAAAGAAGCCATGCCCTGCGAGCATTGCTGCTACTGTAACTGCAAAGTGTCATTTCCGCCGCCTCCGCCTTCATAATAGCCATCAAACCCCACCACGGATGCTACTCCGCTCGCGTCAGCAGCATCACGAAATATTTCGCCAACAGTGAGCGTATCGAGATTGCGCAGCACTTGGCCGGGCGCACCAGCGCGAGGATCGCGGCCTCCATGATCGCCGCAATAATGACGTGAGCGTCGGGGAAGTGAAAGGAGCCGCTCCAGACGGTCAGTTCCTCCGCTCAATCCGCATCGACTTATCAGGAATTAGGAGCACCCCAATTGGCGGGTGCACCTTCCACCACGTTTTCATATTGAGTCTGAGCTTCTTGTTTGTGCATGATTGGGCGAAGATGGAATTGGTCACCTTCTCAATATCTGCAACAAAGTCCTCGGCTACGAAGACCGCCGCATCCAGTTTTGGATTTCTCCGGCCGTCAACGCACGCCTCAAGGTGTTTTCGACCTGACGCCCGGTGTGCCAAAACGATCGACCGGTCACGCCCACCATCTCGTTTGGCCTGCTTGTCTGCAATGAGGCTGAAACTATGCACGATTCCGCAGCGGAGGACGTGATACATCTGGTCAGCAAGGTCTTGTTTGCCATTGGCATACGTGAATGTGCCGTACTCGGGACACGTCTTGAAAAAGTGATTGCGAAGAAAGTCTTTATAGTCACGCCCTGACGTCCCGCCAAGCGTAATTTTGGCGAGGTACTCAATGAAAGACGACGCGCAGAGGAATACCCAAGGATCACCACGTCCTGCTAGGCCTTTCAGTTCGCCGATTCTTTCCTTGAAATATGCTTCAACTTTGGGTGCCGTTGTCATACCGTCGCCTCCACACGCAGCATAACTGCGGGTTCAAGATTTCCCAACAGCCGACTGTGGGTTCTGGGCCGGAACGGGGAAAGTGCGCGGCGGGGGTGTAGGCGAAGCCGCGGCAAGGCGGGCCGGGTTGACCTAGCGTTAGCCGCGGCAACCCATTCCGCCCCCAAACCGCTATCTTTTTTCGCTCCTCACGCTGGGCACAAACTCCCGGCGCCTGCGCGGATGATTCTTGAACCAGATCGGCGTTCCCTCGAACTCGAACGCCTCCCTTACCTGGTTCTCCAGAAAGCGCTGGTAGGAAAAGTGCAGTTTCACGTCCTTGTCCGTAAACAGAATGAACGTCGGAGGAGCCACCGCGGCCTGCGTCATGTAGTAAATCTTGATCTTGTTGCGCGCCGGAACCGACGCCCGCTCAAAGTCCACGTTCTTCAGGAAGCGGTTCATCTCGCCGGTCGTGATCCGCCGCCAGCGTTCGCGCGCCACCCGCTCCACGGTCTCAAACACGCGTTTCACGTTCTTGCCGTTCAGCGCGCTCACAAAGATTACCGGGGCATAGTCCAGGAACTTCAGCACCCGCCGCACCTGTTCTTCATACACCCGGCTGTCGGCCGCCGGCCTGCCGTCCTCCCGCGCCGTCGTCACCAGGTCCCACTTGTTCACCACGATCACCACCGAGCGTCCGGACTCGTGCGCGTACCCGGCAATGTTGGCGTCCAGCGCGCTGACGCCTTCCACCGCGTCGATCACCATCAGCGCCACGTCGGCTTCTTCCAGATGCTTCCGGGCCATCACCACGCTCATCTTTTCCGCCATCATGTGGGTCTTGCCCTTGCGCCGGATGCCCGCCGTGTCGATAAACCGGTAGCTCTTGTCGCCGTGCTTCACCACCTCGTCAATGGCGTCGCGCGTGGTGCCCGCAACCGAGCTGACAATGGCCCGGTCGCTCTCCGTCAACTGGTTCAGCAGGGTGCTTTTGCCCACGTTCGGACGCCCGATGATGGCGATCTTGATCTCATGCGGCATGCTCTCCAGCAAGTGGTCTTCCAGCGCGTCCTCATCCGCCGGCGCCAACTCCTCAAAATCGTCGGCCTCGTCCCTGAGGTCTTCGATTTCTTTTTCCACATCCACCGGCTGGGCGCGGCGGGCAAAGTTATTGGGCCGTTTTTCGTCGTCCACCTCGGCAATCGTCGGAATCACCGTCAGCAACTCTTCGATCAGCTCGGCCACCCCGGTCGAGTGCTCCGCCGAGATCGGCCACAAGTTCTTGATCCCCAGCCGCCGGAAGTTTTCCGCCTCCGGCTCCAGCTTCGGATCGTCCACCTTGTTTACGGCCAGGTAGAGCGGTTTGCCCAGCTTCTGCAGCAGCCGCGCCAGCTCCATGTCCGGCCCGGTCAGCTCGGTGCGCACGTCGGTCACCATCACAATGGCGGAAGCCTCGTCCAGCGCCACCCGTGCCTGCCGGAAGATCTCGGAGGGAATCAAGTCCTTGTCTTCGGGCACAATCCCGCCCGTATCCACCACCCGGAACTGCCGTCCATTCCAGCGCACGGTGCCGTAGAGCCGGTCGCGCGTAATGCCGGGTTCGTCGCCCACAATCGCCCGCCGCCGTCCCACCATTTTGTTGAACAAAGTTGACTTGCCCACGTTGGGCCGTCCCACGATGGCCAGCAATCCCTCGTGTTCGTCTTGCAGAATGTTCGCCACGTTGATCTTGTTCCTATCCCTCTCTCGTGCGGTCACAGTACCTCAAACTTCGCGGCGGCAAGTGCGTAGTTCTTCTCTTCTTCGCTCAGCGCGGGATGATTCGCGATGAAGTCTTCAATCAGCTTGGGCGTCTCCGGATGATGCAAATGTCCCAGCCCATGCAGCGCCGCTCGCTGGCAGTGTCTGAAAGGCAACAACAGGATGCGCGACAAAGTGTCGAACATAACGTCAGACAGAAGCAAACCCTCTCCGCTATTCTCGCCTCCTCTGTTGCTGTAGCCCAAATCGAAGCAGAGGGAATCCCACCACATCACGACGGCGCTATCCAAAGGTTCAAACGCAAATAGCTTCGCGAACAGGTCGAACATCGACCGCACGCACGCTTCCTTCACAGAAAATGGAAGATCTAAGTTTTCCAATAATCGCTGCACCGACCATTCAACAGCACAGGATTGGATCGCCCAGAAACCTTCTTCAAGCTGTGGAACTGTATACGCTTCCCGAAGAAACTCAGGTTCGCGAAACAAGCGCAAATAATATTCGCTCACCTTCAAGGGATCGAAATCAACTTCGATGTGCAGATGCCACGAATCGAGAGGCCGCGCATCGGTCTTCACCTCGTGCTGGAAGACAAACGCTACGAACTCCTCGAACGAGTACCCTGTAATATCGAAGTGTTCCCGTTCCATCTGCTCCCCATGCCCACTTGTTAGAATTCACGCTCTACGGAGCCCGCTGCATCTATTATAGGGGTCTGTGCCCGAGCCCACCGAATCCGCTTCTTCCGCTGCTTCTCCCGCCACCGCTCCAGTCGAGCTCTCACGGCTCTCGCTCTACCAGTTTTTCGCTCCCGGCGGCGTGCTTTCCCAGCGTCATCCCGGCTACGAATTCCGCCGCGGACAGCTCGCCATGGCCACCGCCGTCGAAGAGGCCATCGACCAGAAACGCCACCTCATCGTCGAGGCGGGAACCGGAACCGGCAAGACTCTCGCCTACCTGCTCCCCATCATCAAGAGTGGCAAACGCGTCATCGTCTCCACCGGTACCAAGAACCTCCAGGAGCAGCTTTTCTTCAAGGATGTGCCGTTCCTCGAGCGCGCCCTCTTCGGCGATCGCGCGCCCGCGGCTGAGCCGCGCCTCAAGGTCTGCTACATGAAGGGCCGCCAGAACTATCTTTGCCGCAAGAAACTTTACGATCTCACCGGCCAGCCCATCCTCAACGGCCTCGATGAGATCAACGAGTTCCGCACCCTGCTTGACTGGGACAAGGAGACCGGCACCGGCGACCGCGCCGAGCTCACCACCCTGCCCGAGACCAGCCCACTCTGGGGCAAATTGAACGCCAGCGCCGACCATTGCATCGGCAGCAAGTGCGCCGAGTTCGAGCGCTGCTTCATCACCTCGATGCGCCGCCAGGCCGCCGAAAGCGACATCATCATCGTCAACCACCATCTCTTCTTCGCCGATCTCTCGGTCAAACTCGCCGCCGAAAAAGCTCCCGACGCCGGAGTCCTGCCCAGCGCCGCCTGCGTCATCTTCGACGAAGCTCACGAACTGGAAGACGTTGCCACCAGTTACTTTGGCATCAGCGTCTCAAACCTCAAGGTCGAGGACCTCCTGCGCGATCTCGAGATCAACATCCGCGAAAAGAAGGTCGTCTCCACCGATCTCATCCAGCTCGCTGGCCGGGTGCGCGAGCGCTCGCAGTTCTTCTTCTCGCTGCTGCCCGAAGGTGACGGCCGCTTTGCCTTTGACGGCCGCGGGGATTTTCTCGAAGAGTTTGGCTCCGAGTTCACCGGCCTCCTGAACGTAATCCGCCAGCTTCACTCCGAACTCCAGGCCATCCCCAACAAGCCCGATGAAGTCCACAACCTCATCCGCCGCAGCGACGAACTCCACGCCCAGCTCAGCTTCCTCATGGAGAGCCACGAACGCAACACCGTCTATTGGATCGAGCGCCGCGGAGGCCAAAGCGCCAGCGGCCGGCAGCGTAGCGATACCCCGAGCGCCAGCGGCCGGCAGCGTAGCGTTACCCGTAGCCGCCCCGCCAGGAATGAAAACGTCTTCCTCCAGGCCACGCCCATCGACGTCTCGGCCATCCTGCGCCAGTCGCTGTTTGACCGCTTTGACTCCATCGTCCTCACCTCGGCCACCCTCGCCGTGGCCAATGGCTTCAGCTACATCAAGACGCGCCTCGGCCTCGACGGCGCCCGCGAACTCATCGTTCCCTCACACTTCGATTACGAATCGCAGGTCATCTTCTACGTCCCGCCGGACATGCCCGATCCGCGCGATGCGAACTTCTCCGCCCAGGCCACCGTGCGCATCCGCCAGCTACTGGAAATCACCCGTGGCCGCGCCTTCTGCCTCTTCACCAGCCTCGCCCAGATGCAGCAGGTCTACGACGCGCTTCTCGGCCAACTTTCCTACCCCATGCTCTTGCAGGGCTCCGCACCCAAAACCGCGCTCATCGAGCAGTTCCGCGCCACCCCTAATGCCGTCCTGTTCGCCACCTCGTCTTTCTGGCAGGGAGTCGATGTCCAGGGCGAGCAGCTAAGCGCGGTCATCATCGACAAAATTCCCTTCGCCGTTCCCAGTGACCCAATCGTCCAGGCCCGTGGCCGCGCCATCGACGAAGACGGCGGCAACTCTTTCTTCGATTACTCGGTCCCCGCCGCCGTCATCACCCTCAAGCAAGGCTTCGGACGCCTCATCCGCTCCCTCAACGACCGTGGCCTGCTCGCGCTCATGGACAATCGCATCCTCAAGAAACAATATGGCCGGGTCTTTGTCGAAAGTCTCCCCGCCTACACCCGCACCACGGATATCCGCAAAGTCGAAGAGTTCTTCGGCTGCTCCCACGACGAATAAATGTGCGAATGAATGGACCGAAGTGTGATTCAAAAACGCGGGGAAAACGCGAAGTCTGTGCGAAGCAAGAGGTCCAAGTGAAGGAAAAATCCTGGCGAAGTGAACTTCCGAGGGTGCCTCATCTTCGGCGCGCTCTATGCGCGGCTAAGGTGGGGTAGCTGACTTTGCTTCTGTTGTTGCATTTGTCCTTGTTGCTAAGGCTACTCTTGCTAGCCCCAGAGCCGCCGCGCCCTTTTTGCTCTTGCTTTGAACCCTTGAAACTTTGAAACCTTGAAACCTTTTCCTCTACAGATCGTCCGTCTCCTGCAACTCCGACTGCACCCATTCCCAGTGCGCCAGCACCTCGCGTTCCTCCACGTCCATTTCTTCGTGGAAGTGGTGCGAATGCGGCACCGGCACGCGAATCATCTCCACTTCGGCAAAGTTTTTTTCCTTCAGCCGCGCCACAATTTGCGCAATCGGCCCATAGGCGTAGATCACCTCGTGGCGATCCAGCACCAGTTGTCCCGCCGGAGGCGCGGCCAGCCACAGGTTATGCCGTCCATCGCAGGCAAAATAATTCTCAAAGCGGTCCAGCAGCGCCAGAACCTCGACGCGGGTGTGCGGCGTGGCCGACTGATAGCGCCCCGCGGCCGCATCCGTGCGTGGCGTCACCAGCACGTAGAGCACCCAGAGCGGCTCCGGCAGCAGGGCCAGCAGCTCGCGCAGCAGCCCACCCGGGGGCGCACCCGCGGCAATCACCAGCCGTTCCACTCCGCCCATTACCTGGCGCGCATAGCTCGCCGGGTAGCTCCATGCCACGTCTTGGCCGGCGCGAACCGTTCCCAGCTTCCATTTTTGCGGTGTCATCGGAGTTATTCTAATTGAAGCCAGAGTCGCGAACCCGTGAAACCTGCGCCTTCCATCTCCGTCCAGCGCGCCACCGCCCAGCAGGCCGATGCCGCCTTCGCCCTCATCGAGGAGTATTACGAAGCCGTCGGCGTCGTTCTGCGCGACGACCGTACCGCCCTTGAGCACTACCTTGCCAGCCCCACCTCGCCCATCTGGATCGCCTGCGCCGATACCGCCCCGGCCGGATGCGTCATGCTCCGCCCGCTGCCGGCAATCCCCCAGGCCGCCGAGGTCAAGCGCCTCTACGTCCGTCCCGCGTTCCGTGGCCTCGGCCTCGCCCACGCCCTCATGCAGGCCGCCGAGCAGCACGCCCGCGACGGCGGCCTCCACTGGCTTTACCTTGACACCAAGGACGACCTCCACGCCGCCATCCATTTCTATCTCGGCTCCGGATACCAGCCCTGTCGCCGCTACAATGACAATCCCCAGGCCACCCTTTTCCTCCGCAAGCGCCTCTAATCCGCCGCTCGCACATTTCAGCCTCCGGCCTCATTGTTTGCCGCTGCCTTTGCCTTCCACCTTGAAACTTTGAAACCGCCATCGCACCCCCCGTATAATAGGAGACTGCACCACCTCCTTGAGACCTGTGCTGTGTCCCTTTCAATTTCCGAGGGCGCCCCGGCGCAACGTCAAGGCAAACGATGCCCCGCATCCCGTCTGGAGATTCATGTTTGAAGTAACCGTGCAAGACACTTTTTCCTCCGGTCACTACCTGCGCAACTACAAGGGAAAGTGCGAAAATCCGCATGGCCACAACTATCGTGTCCGCGTCACCCTGCAGGCCGCCGAGCTCGACCACGCCGGACTTCTGCTCGATTTCAAGGATTTGAAGCAGGTCATGAAGCCCGTCGTCGATTACCTCGATCACAGAATGATCAATGACCTCGAGCCTTTCACCGTCCTCAACCCGACCGCGGAAAATCTCGCCAAGTATTTCTTCGACGAGTGCAGCCGCGGCCTCAAGCAGGTCACCGCGGGCCGGGTCCGCGTCCAGCAGGTCACCATCTGGGAGACCGATACCTCCACCGCAACCTATTACGAATAGCTGCCATGCATATCGTCGAAATCTACAAATCGCTGCAAGGAGAAAGTTCTTTTGCCGGACTCCCATGCGTCTTCGTGCGCCTGGCCGGATGTAACCTGCGCTGCGCCTGGTGCGACTCCGAGTACACCTTCAGCGGCGGCCATAAAATGTCCGAGGTGGAAATCCTCGCCGAGGTGCAGCGCCTGTCGCCCAGCGGCGGCCTGGTTGAAATCACCGGCGGCGAGCCCATGCTGCAGGATCGCGAACTGATCCCGCTGCTGCGCCAGCTTCTTGCCCTGGGTTACCAGTTGCTGCTCGAGACCAGCGGCGAGCGTCCCCTCGAACTTGTCCCGCGCGAGGTCCACAAGATCGTCGATGTCAAGTGTCCCGGCAGCGGCGAGCATCTGCGCTTCCGCCCGGAAAACCTCGCCACCCTCACCGCGCGCGATGAATTGAAGTTTGTCCTCGCCTCGCGCCAGGATTACGATTATGCGCGCGAGTTCATCCGCGGGCACCGGCTGGAGTCCAGCCCCGCCGGACTCATCCTCTCGCCTGCCTTTCGCAAAGGCGCAACCGGCTCGCGCTCCACGGAAAATTGCCTGCTCGACCCGCGCGACCTTGCCGGGTGGATGCTGGCCGACAATCTCCAGGTCCGCCTCGGCCTCCAGATCCACAAATTCATCTGGGAGCCGCAACTGAAAGGCGTCTAAAGTTCGCAGCCCCCAGGTGGCCCACATCCGCCCGCGGTTGGCGAATGTGGGGAAGAGAATGTGGGAAAGATTCCGCGACCCGACGCCACACTAGAAAGAGAACCTTATGCCCGACTCCATCCAATCCGTCGTCACTCTCTCCGGAGGCATGGACTCCACCGTCTGCGCCACCCTGGCCGTCCGTGACCATGGCGCGGCGCACGTCGCCGCCCTGCACGTCTCCTACGGCCAGCGCACTGAAGCTCGCGAGCAGCGCGCCTTCACCGAAGTTTGCGACCGCCTCGGCATCACCCGCCGTCTCCTGGTGCGCAACCAGGCGCTCAGCCAGATTGGCGGCTCGGCCCTCACCGACTCCACCCTCGCCGTTCCCATCGCCGGGCCGGAGATCGGCTCCCAGGTTCCCATCACCTATGTGCCTTTCCGCAACGCCCATTTCCTAGCCGTTGCCGTCAGTTGGGCCGAGGTTCTAGGCGCCACCACCATTTACGCCGGCGCCGTCGCCCAGGACAGTTCCGGCTATCCCGACTGCCGTCCCGAGTATTACCAGGCCTTCAACCGCCTCATCCAGGCCGGGACCAAGGAGGGCAATATCCAGGTCCTGACCCCTCTGATTGCGCTCCGGAAAGTGGAGATCGTCAAGCTAGGTCTGGAATTGCAGGCTCCCTTCGAGCTAACATGGTCCTGCTACAGCCGGGAAGATTGTGCCTGCGGCGTTTGCGAGAGCTGCGCCCTGCGTCTGCGCGCCTTTAGAGCCGCCGGTACCTCCGATCCCATTCCTTATCTGGCGTCGCCCGCCGTCTAGCCGGGGACGCCTTTGAGGCGCGCGTGGCAACCAGATCCTGTTCTCCGCTGGAGGCGGAAATGATAAAGCGCACTGCACTCTTTTTCCTGCTCGCCATGATGATCGCCCTGTCCACCGTCTGCGCCGTCGCGCAGAACTTCACCGCCATCAAAGGGAACTGCAAGGACGAAGCTGGCAAGCCCATCGCCGGCGTCAACGTCGAGCTTACCAATAAGGACACCGGCCGTTTGTACACCGCCAAGACCGACAGTAAGGGCGATTATTTCTACCTTGGCGCCACCAGGGGAATCTATAAGATCAGCCTCTTCGGCTCCGACGGAAAGGTGCTCTTCTCCCTCGACGGCGTGCCCGTCAACCTGGCCGTCGATAACGTCTACGACTTCGACCTGGCCAAGCAGAAGCGCGAAGCCGCCAAGGAAGTCGGCCTCACCGAGGAGCAGGTGAAGGCCAACGAGGCGGCAAAGAAGGAAAACGAGAAGATCAAGGGTATCAACGCGATGCTGGCCCTGGCCGTCGAGCAGAAGAGGGACAAGAAATACGACGAAGCGGTGACCACCATGGAGCAGGCCGCCGCGCTTGACCAGAAGCACGACGTCGTCTACGCCTCACTCGCCGACGCCTATCTGCTCGACAAGAAATACCCCGAGGCCGAATCCGCCTACACCAAGGCCATCGCACTCGCCCCGCCCACCTCAAAAGCCCTTGGCAGCTACCACTCAAGTCTCGCCCTGGCCCTGCTGCGCCAGGATAAGACCCAGGCTGGCATGGCCGAGTGTGACAAGACCGCCCAACTTGATCCCTCCCAGGCCGGGCAGTGCTACTTCAACGAGGGCGCGATCCTTACCAATCAGGGCAAGCCCGACGAGGCCAACCAGGCATTCGACAAGGCCATCGCCGCCGATCCTGCCCGCGCCGAGGCTTACTACCAGAAGGGCGTCAACCTTCTCGGCAAGGCAACCCTCGGCAAGGATGGCAAGATGATCCCCGTTCCCGGCACGGTTGAGGCGCTCAACAAATACCTGGAGATCGCCCCCGACGGCAGGAATGCCCAGGCGGCCAAGGACCTGCTCGCCACCCTGGGAGCCGCCGTCCAGACCAGCTTCGGCAACCAGAAAAAATCCGGCAAAAAATAGTTTGCCCCACACAGTCGAAGGGGACGGCTCCGGCCGTCCCCTTCTTTCTTGAACTCCGCCTTGTTCGCGACCGCGCGCGTTTCCCGCGCCTTGTCTCCAACCAGCGTTTCAGCCCTATTGCACCATCGCGATCCGGTCCAGCTCCCGCTGCATCACCTCCAGCGAGCAGCCCGAGCCTTCCACCGTGTACGCCGCCGCCCGCGCCGCCTCCAGCGAGACTCCATAGCCGCGGCCCGAGAGAAATGACTGCATCAACTCCGCCGCGTCGCGGGCATCCATTCCGCTCTGCAGCAGTTCACTGCGCAGCTCTGCAATCTCCAATACGGAAAACTTGTCAATTTGCATCGGGCCACCTCCACACATCTCTAGTAACCCGTTAGACTCCGGAAGGTCGCGTTTCGTTACAGACATTGCCTGCCACCCCCCAGTTTGGCTCGCATCGCGACGCCGGGAATTTGAATCCAGGCCGGGACGCCGTCCTCGCGCCTTTGCCCTCGATTCATCCCCATTTTCGCAATCCGGGGCATAACTGTCTCATCGGACGAACTTCACAAAAGTTGAGAGCACCACGGTTAACTTTTTCTTACTCAGCCTCTTGCGCCAGCAGTACGGGGATCTCATCCTGCACTCTGAAGCGCTTGCCGCACTTGGTGCAACGCAATTTCGTAAAGTCGGCGTTAAAGCGCAGACCTCCATGGCAGATAGGGCACACCACGATCTTGACCAACTTGGCGGGAATCATCCCTGCCATTCTATCCTTCTCCACTCGCATCCCCGCGCCAATCCAGCTACACTAAGAGGTAATCCACTCAACAGGAGCCGGGAGACACGAATGCCCGCAATCTTGCTCGACGGAAACCGGTTTGCCTCCGAGATCAAGGCCGAGATCGCCGAGGAGGTTCAGCAACTTGCTGCCTCGGGACTTCGTCCCGGTCTGGCCGCGGTCCTGGTCGGGAGCCACCCCGCCTCGCAGACCTATGTCCGCAGCAAGGTCCTCACCTGCGAGCGGATGGGCATTTTCAGTGAGCTGATTACCCCGCCGGAAACCTCGACCACCGCCGAGTTGGTTGCCATCGTCGAGCAGCTCAACGCCCGCGATGAGATCGATGGCATTCTCGTCCAGCTTCCGCTGCCCGCCCACGTCGATACCAAGCGCGTCCTGCTCGCCGTCTCTCCGGAGAAGGACGTCGATGGCTTTCATCCCGTCAACGTCGGCAATCTCAGCACCCAGCGTCCCAGCCTCGTTCCCTGCACGCCGTCCGGATGCATGGAGATCCTCCGCCGCGCCAATATCGCCATCGAAGGCCAGGAGGCGGTCATCGTCGGACGCAGTGACATCGTTGGCAAACCGCTGGCCATGCTTCTCATCAATGCTAACGCCACGGTCACCATCTGCCACTCGCGCACCCGCGATCTGCCCTCGGTTTGCCGCCGCGGAGACATCCTGGTGGCCGCCATTGGCCGTCCCGGCTTCATCACCACCGAGTTCGTCAAACCCGGCGCGACCATCCTCGATGTTGGCATCAATCACATCACCGACCCGGTCCTGTTCGAGCGCTTCTTCAAGGGCGACGAAAAGCGTGAAAAGCAGTTCGCCGAAAAAGGCAGCACCATCATCGGCGATTGCGATCCCAGGGTAACCCGCATGGCCGGAGCCTGCACCCCGGTGCCCGGAGGCGTCGGCAAGCTCACCATCGCCATGCTGATGAGCAACACGGTCAAGGCCGCCAAACTCCGCCGCGGCATCAAGCAGCCTCAGCCCGAGCCCGCCGCCCAAGGCTGACCCGTCCATTGCCAACGGCCATCTTCGCCACGCAACCTATTTTGTGAACCACATGTGGACGCCCGTCAGCACCAGGAACACGGCGAAGCCTCTGCGCAACGCCGCGTTGGACAACTGCTGCGCCCACCCCCCGCCCACCCATCCGCCCAGCAGCAGACCCAGAAAGATCAGCGCGCCCATCTTCAGGTCCACGTTTCCCGTGCGGTAGTATTGCCAGAAGGCCAGGGCCCCGGTGGGCGGCAGCAGCACCGCCAGCGACGTTCCCTGCGCCAGTTTCTGGTTGAAGCCTGCGAAGTAAACCAGCGACGGCACAATCAACACGCCGCCGCCGATTCCCACCAACCCCGCCAGAATCCCCGCCACGGCTCCGGTTCCCAGTCCCACCATCAGAAATTTTCCGCTCAACATCTTCATGCCATGTTCTCCGCCATCGCAGCCTAGTGTAACCTCACTGGCGCGCCCGCCGCCCAGGAAAGGCTGCCGCGCCTCCCGCGCAACTTTCCATCGCCCCGCGCGTCTATAATCTATGCCAGTGAAACAGGCATATACCATGAAAGCTCTACGCCCTTTTGTCCTCGGAATTCTGCTGGCCGCAGCGTTTTTCTACTACACCACCCATCGCGCCGGCTCCGCCGCTTCCTGGATCACCCGTGATCCCATCCACGTCACCGAGGCCGAGGCCGCTCCCGCGCTTGACGCCGAGGAGCAGAACAACGTCGATGTCTACAAACGCGTCGTTCCCGCCGTGGTCAACATCACTTCCACCGTCGTCTCCTACGATTTCTTTTTCGGCGCGCAGGCCCAGCAGGGCGCGGGCTCCGGCTTCATCATTGACAAGGAAGGCCACATCCTCACCAACTTCCACGTCATCGACGGCGCACGCAAGCTGGAAGTCATCCTCGAAAACAAAAAGCATTACCCGGCCACCGTCATCGGAGCCGACAAGTCGCACGACCTGGCCGTCATCCAGATCAAGGCGCCCAACCTGCAGACCGTAACCCTTGGCAACAGTTCCAGCCTCCAGGTCGGCCAGAAGGTGCTCGCCATCGGCAATCCGTTCGGCATCTTCAACGGAACCATGACTCGCGGCATCGTCAGCTCCATCCGCCAGGTGCAGGAGCCGGACGGCACCTACATCGACGAGGCCATTCAAACCGATGCCGCCATCAATCCCGGCAACTCCGGCGGCCCGCTCCTCAACTCGCATGGCGAGGTCATCGGCATCAACACCATGATCGCCTCGGCCAGCGGCGGCAGCGCCGGGGTGGGATTCGCCATCCCCATCAACTCCGCCAAAGCCGTGCTCAACGACCTGGTGCAGTTCGGACGCGTCCGCCGTCCCACCCTCGGCATCCGGCCTTTGCCCGTGCCCATGAACCGCGAATTGGCCGAGCAACTCGATCTCCCCACCGACAGCGGCGTGCTGGTCATGCAGGTCGTTCCCGGTTCGGCCGCCGCCCGTGCCGGAATCCAGGGCGGCAATCAGCGCGTCTATTACGGCAATTACGAAATCGTCATCGGCGGCGATCTCATCGTCGAGATCGACGGCCAGCCGGTCAAGGATACCCAGGACCTTGCCCACCTGATGAACAACCACCGCTCCGGCGACTCGGTCACCATCGTCTACTACCACGGCAAGAAGCGGCAGAGCGCCCGGGTACAACTCGATGAAGCGAAGAACGGCGCCCGAACCTAGCCTGTCTTTCAGTTCGGGCACCGCGTCATTATCGTTTAAGGTAATATCTCGCAGATAATCATCAACAAGATTATCGGTACCATTCAGTCAATCCTTTGCCACTTCGCCAAAGGATTGACTCTTTGTGTAAATTCCGCTTTCCAACGATTAACCCGGACGATAATGGTTCGATGACCTGGAAAGCATTCGCCGCCGCTGTCTGCGTCTCCCTCACGTCACCGGACAGCTACGGCCACCGTGCAACCTCGCGTAAGATCTCCGCGTAAGTTAGACTAGCCATCGGTGTTCTGGAGAGTTCATGTTACTTCCCCACGAGTCGTTGATTACTGCCCGCATTACCGATCACCTCGCCCTCATGGCTTCTCTTCTCAAAGATGCTACTTACCTGGCCGCCTTATCCGGCGCGGCCGTGGCCATGGCTCACGCCTTGCGCGCCGGGAACAAAGTCCTGTTCTTCGGCAACGGAGGCAGCGCCGCCGACGCGCAGCACCTTGCCGCCGAACTGACCGGGCGCTTCCTTCTGGAACGCCGCAGCCTGCCAGCCCTGGCGCTTACTACGAACAGTTCCGCCCTCACCGCAATCGGCAATGACTATGGCTTCGACGATGTTTTCGCGCGCCCACTCGCCGGACTGGGCGCCGCCGGAGACATTGCCTTCGCCCTGAGTACCAGTGGTAACTCGCCCAACGTACTGCGCGCCGTTGAGGTCGCTCACGCCAAGCAGATGGTTACCATAGGACTTGGCGGGAGAGCCGGAAAACTGTCCATCCTGGCGCAACATCCTGTCTCGATTCCCTCTGACTGCACCCCGCGCATCCAGGAAGCGCACATCCTTACCGGCCATATTCTTTGCGAGATTATCGAACGGGAGTTATTCGACGGCGTCGGACTCTAGCAGCGGGAGCGGCTTGCTACTTACCACCCGGCATTACTCTTTACTTCTTTACTGAAGAGGTAAGGAAAAAACGCTCGTCCTATGTCTGGCGGAACGAGATGTGCTTATGGCCGAAAAAGCTGAATACCACGGTGAGAACCGTCAGTAGAGCGCCGGCAATGTATGGAGCTTGTCTATCATAGCCCGAGTAATGTCGGATAATGAAGACAACGATGGGCAGCAACGCCATGTTCAACGCGATACTGGTGCTGTAAACGGCTACGCACCGGCACCACTCGCGAAAATAGTTACCCTTGGTCTTGAAGACAAACCATTTGTACCCGAGAAAAGAAACCGTAATATTAATCAGCGATGACGGAATGACCGCCAGCAGGTAACTCTGCCGTCCCAGGGGGGCCAGCAAGGCAGTAAAGAGCGCGAATGTTCCGTACCCAAAGAGAGTATTCCACACTCCGGTGACCAGGTAGCGCAGCAGTTGGCCGGGCGGAACATGTCTGGTCAGTAGCTGGAGCCAGGATTCGGAAGGTGTGCTCACGTCTCAGGCTCCAGCGCTATTTTCTTCGTTGGTTTTCAGCGGCTCGCCGGGACCGAATTCAAAGTTAACCCGTTCCAGCTCAATTGCAAATGGCCGCTTCTGCACCATGGTGTGGATTGCGCCGATGTACTCGCCGATCATTCCGAGAAAGAGCAGGTGAATGGATGCAAGGAAAAAGAATCCGATCAGGATCGGCGCGACGCCAAGGGAAAAGCTTCTCCAATACAAAAGTTTGTACGCAAGGTAGACAAACGAAGTAAGTACCGAGAGAACCGCGCCTCCAAATCCGGCAAAGACCGCCAGCCGCAGCGGCACCTTGGAGAGATTTGTAATCCCCAGCATTGCCATATCGTACAAGGTATAGAAGTTGTTTGCCGTCACTCCGTGCTTGCGTACCGGCTGGTGATAGGGTAACTCCACCCGCGGAAATCCAAGTTCGGCGATGATGCCACGGAAGTAAGGGTATGGGTCATCGAGCGATTTGATTAGATCGGCCACCTTGCGGTCGTAGAGACCAAAGCCGGTAAAGTTCTCATAAGTCTCTATTCCGGAGAGCCGGTTCACCAGGCGGTAGTAACGCTTGCGAATCCAGAACATCAGGCTGCTCTCTTCGCTGGCGACCTTGACGCAGATGACCACCGGCGTACCGGCCTCCCAGTGCCGCACCATATCCACAATCATCTCGGGCGGATCCTGCAAATCGGCGACAATACCGATCACCGCGTCGCCCGTGGTCTGGTGGAATGCGTGCATGGGTGAGCGGATATGGCCAAAGTTACGCGTGTTGCGGATGACCTTGACATTCCTGTCCGCCGCCGCAATCGCTTTCAGTACGCCCAAGGTGTTATCCGTGGAAGCGTTGTCGATAAAGATGTGCTCGTAGCGGTAGTTACCAAGTGAGGCGACGGCCGCCCTCACGCGTTCGTACAATTCGCGCACGTTTAACTCTTCGTTGTAGCATGGCGTAATAATGCTAAGGGTCTTCAATGATTCACTCCGAGTCATCAAACGTTAGTTGTTCCACGCCGAACTGATCCGCGTGTGCTTCATACCACTGGTAAAGTTCCCGGATGCAGGCATTCATCTGGCGCATGCAGGAGCCGCCAATCTCGCTCAACATGCGGGTGTTATCCCCGCTGTACTCCGGACCCATCGCCGGGTTACGCACGATGATATCCGGATTGCGGCCCGACGCGGCGGCTACCATTCCCGCCAGTTCCAGCAGCGGAAAAGCTTCTCCTCGGCATACGTTATAAACTTTGTGCCGCGGATCGTGTTCAAGGAACCATGCCAGTAACTCCGCAAGCTCGGAAACATAAAGATAGTCGAAGCGGACATCCTGCCGGATCACGATCGGCAGACCCTTCACTACGCGCGCGCAGGCGTTTGAAATAAAGCGCACGTCCCATGCTTCGTACTTCCCAAATACTCCGAACAGGCGCAGCACGTAGAGATTGTCCGTAGTCTGGGCATGTTTGCTGCAGAGATACTTCGAGAACCCGTACGCATCGGTTGGAATATAAGTGTCGAAGTAATCTTCGCTTACTCTGGCTGGCAGTCCGGCGCGGCAGTACTCCGCGCCGGAGCCCAGGTGCAGCATCTTTCCGTACAAAGACCGGTCGAGCGCCAGGTTGAAGAACATCCGGCAGTTGCGGTCGAGCAGGTCGGGCGCAGCGCCCATGCGGCGGTTGGAGCGTGTGGTTGCCGTGTGCAGAATCACGTCGAACTGCCCCGCGCGCAGAAACTCGCGCACCGAGTTCTGGTCAAGCAGGTTCAGTTGCGCTGAAGTCGGCGCGACCATGGTGTAACGAGAGCCGAGCGATTCCAGCAGGTTCCGGCCAATGAAACCCGAGCCGCCAGTGAGCAATACTTTCACGCCGCCACCAGGCTGAACCGGGAAACCCTGGTCGAGCGTGCCGCATGGCTTCCCGTGGTTTTGCTGTCATCGCCGTGTTTCGATGCCATGGGTCACTCCGGTAGTGGCGGAACAATCATGTTGGCGGCGAACTCGTCGCGGTCCAGGAACGGCCAGAGGTCTTCGAGCGGTTTGGAAACAAATGATCCGTCGGCGCGTTGCACCGACGAAAGACGCGGCGCGCGCAATTCATCGGGAATTACCTTCACATCGCAAATCACCGGGCCAGGCATCTCCAGAACCGCGCGCACCGAGGCATGCAGATCGGACTGGTCCTCGATTGACACCGCCTTGATTCCGTAAGAGTGCGCAATCTTGAGCAGATCCGGAATTGTGATTCCGGTTTCCTCGCTGCATCCGATGTTTGGTGCGCCAAAGAAATTTGTCTGCGAAGCGCGGATGGAGGCGTAGCCATTATTATTCAATACGAAAAACTTGATCGGAAGGCCGAGGTGCGCAACCGTGGCCAACTCCTGAATGTTCAACTGAAAGCCGCCGTCGCCGTCAACGCAAACCGTGCGCCGGCCTCCGCTGGCGATGCAGACGCCGATGCTGGCGGCGATGCCATAGCCCATGGCTCCCAGTCCCGCCGTATGGAAGGCGCGCTGGCCTTTACGCACCGGAAAAGCAAAGAGAAAAATTTCAATGCCACTGCCGGAACTGCCGGAAACAATGCAGTCCAGCGGCGAGGTTTCCGCGGCGATCACTTCGGCGAGATGAAAGATGCTGACGCGGCCACTGGAACGGCGATGCTCGGCGGTAATCAGGGGATACTTCGTCCTCCAATCCTGGCAGCGCTTCAGCCAGCCCTGGCGGTCGCGGCTGGCAATGTCACTGCGTTGCGCGAGTAATTCGTCGAGGAAAGCCTTGGCGTCCGCCTGCACCGGCATCTGCACGGTGCCGCCCAACTTCGCCAACTCGGCGGCATCAATATCGACCATCACCTTGAAGGCTCCCCGCGCCAGGTTCTCCGGGGAATAGCCCACAATAGGCAGGTCCATGCGCGCGCCAATCGCCAGGAGGAAGTCACAATTCTGCAGAACAAAGTTTGCCCCGCGCGCGGCCAGGGTTCCGGGCCGTCCGGCGAACAGGGGATCGTCTTCGCCCACCATGTCCATGGCCACCCAGGTGGTCTCAACGGGAAGCTGAAGAAGGCGGATGGTTTCTTCCAGTTGCGGCTGGGCACCCGCCAAACGCACGCCATTGCCGATCATCAGCAGGGGACGTTCGGCTTTGTTCAGCTCTCCGATGATCTGCTGAACCTGTCGTGAGAGCGCATCGTGCACAGACAAGGATGCGGGCTGGGGCTGGAAGCCGGGGAGCGAACGCTCGTCAATCTGGGCGCCTTGCACGTCGATTGGAATGTCGATCCACACCGGTCCAGGCCGCCCGGTGCGCGCCAGATGCACGGCCTTTTCCAGGTGGTAGCGGATACTGGTGGGATCGACGATGGTGACCGCGTACTTGGACAGCGGCTCCACGATGGAGACGATGTCGATCTCCTGATTCCCCATCTGCCGCACGCCGCGATGTTTTCCGTTGCCGTCATACATGCGATCTGGCCGCTTCACCTGTCCGCTGATGAACAGGCAGGGGGTCGAGTCCAGCCATGCTCCGGCCAGCCCGGTGATCGCGTTGGTACCGCCGGGTCCGGTTGTAACCATGGCCACGCCGAGTTGATTGGTAAACTTGGCGTAATTCTCGGCGGCAATCGCCGATGCCTGCTCGTGCTGATTGCAGACGTAGTGCAATTCCTGGCAACGGGCCAGCGAATCGTTCAGGTGCATGGCGCCGCCGCCCACCAGCAGGAAGACGTGACCCACTCCCTGCCCGGCAACAAAGCGCATTACATAGTCGGACAACTTCATGTGCTGGCTATCCCTTGTCCGCAATTGTGCGGGAGATGGAATCGGAAAGAATCATTTCGATCAGTTCGCGCACCGCGCCGTTTCCTCCCTTGGCGGCCGTAACGAAACGGCATTGCTTGCGGATCGCTGGTTGGGCATCGGCCGGGGCGGCGGGCAGGCCCGCGATTGCAAGCGCCGGCAGATCGTTCACATCGTCACCCATGAAGCAGATCTGGTCGAGTGAGAGATTGTGCAGCGCGGCGATTCGCCGCAAGGCCGCCGCTTTGTCCTTGCACGCCTTTTCCACATCGCCGATTTGCATCTTCGCCGCCAGACGGTCGATCAGCGGGCTATCCTCACCGGAGACGAGGGCCAGCAGCAAGCCCGCTTTCCGGGCCCGTGACAGCCCCATGATGTCCGCGAAGTGGAAGCGCTTCCACTCTTCGCCGTTCGGCCCCCACCAGAATGAACCGTCGGTGAGTACGCCATCCACATCCATTGCGATCAGCTTAATTGCCACTGCCGGCTCCAACACGGCGCAGCTTCTTGAGGATTGGCTGTTCCCGCTCCAGCACGCGCTTGACGCCATCTCCCATGGAGCGCTCGACGACCCGGATGTAGCTGACCAGCTTGGTAATTCCGTTCGGCTCCAGCGAAGCTGCCTGGTCCGATCCCCACATGGCGCGATCGGTTGTGATGTGGCGCTCGACGATGCAGGCTCCCAATGCGATGGCCGCAACCGAGGAGGGAAGTCCGGACTCATGTCCCGAGTAGCCCACCGGCAACCCGTAGCGTTCCGCCAAGGTGCGGATCGCCTGCAGGTTCAGCTCTTCATAATAGGCAGGATAGGTGCTGCAGGCGTGCAGGAGCACCAGGTTTTCCTTGCCCAGAACTTCCACCGCATGGTCGATCTCTTTCACCGTGCTCATACCGGTGGAGAGCAGGATCGGCTTGCCGGTTGCCCGGGTGTGGCGAAGCAGGTTGTCATCGGTCAGCGAAGCCGAGGCGATCTTGAAACATGGAACATTGAATCGATGGATGAAGTCGACCGAAGGCTCATCCCAGCAGGATGCAAACCACGGAATCTTTACGGCGCGGCAGTATTGATCGATGTCGAGGAAATCCTCGTAGTCGAATTCGAGCGCGCGCTTGAGGTCGCCGTTTGTTGTCCCAAAGGGACTTTCACGAGGTTTGGCCAACTCCTCGGCGGAATACACGATCTCCACGGTGCGCTTCTGGAACTTGACTGCATCGCAGCCCGCGGCCACGGCGATGCTGATTAAACGCTTCGCCAGATCAACGTCGCCGTTATGGTTGATTCCAATCTCGGCGATCACATAACAAGGGTGGCCGTTTCCTATCGTCTTCGTCCCAATTTGTACTGGCTGCAATTTGTTCTGCACTGTCTCCGACATAATCCGGTCTCCGCCCCGCAGTCTGGTCCAACGATTCGACAACCCGACCCACTATAAACCTGGCAACCCAGTGTGCCTTGAGTCCCGGCTGCAACTGGATGTGCAGCCTTGGGTCCGCGTTCCGTAACATTACAACCCTGCAACCTTGTTTCCATCTTACGGCGCTTCGAGCGCGCCTGCCTTCCAAAACTCGAAAGCCTCGCGCTGCGGAATTCGGCGACCAGGCTTGCGGCCTCCGGCTCTGCCAGACGCGACATCCGCGCGTTGCTGGTAGCCCAATCTGTCGCCAGCGGATTCCGTGCCGGGAAACCAGTCGATTATATATCGATTGCCCGGCGCCACTGTTCCGCCGTTTCGTCTGCGATGGCAGCGAAGCCGGTTCGCGGCGCGGCCCTGGCACCGCTGGCGACGCAAAGCCGCGCTGCCTGGCATGGCCTCCCGGTTTGACCAGCCGCCGTGCTTGGGTTAGCGTTGGAAAATCTCTGGAGGCACATGATCCCCAATCTCTGCCGCGCCGCGATTCTGGTTCTCTGCTGCTGGTTGCCGCTCTGGCCACTGCTTTGGGCCCAGGGATTTCAGCCGGTTCGGGCGCGCCACGCCATGGTGGCCAGCGTGCATCCGGCGGCGTCCAGCGTTGGCGCCAGGATCATGCGCGAGGGCGGCAACGCGGTCGATGCCGCGGTCGCCACCGGCTTTGCGCTGGCCGTGGTGCATCCATCGGCGGGGAATCTGGGCGGCGGCGGATTCATGCTCTACCGCACCGCCAGGGGCGAGACGCACTTTCTCGACTTTCGCGAGAAGGCTCCCACGGCGGCCACGCGCGATATGTATCTGGACAAGCAGGGAAACGTGACCGGCGAAAGCCAGTTCGGCTATCGCTCGGCAGGCGTGCCCGGCACGGTCGCCGGCCTGGTGGATGCCGAGCGCCGCTGGGGCAAACTGGGGTTGGCCAAAGTGATGCAACCGGCGATTCGCCTGGCGCGCGAGGGAGCGGCGGTCACGCAGTACGAAGCAGCGTCGATGCACGACGCCGATCTGGCGCGCGATCCCGAGTCCAGGCGGATCTTCCAGCGCAACGGCCGTTTCTACGAGCAGGGCGAAGTCCTGAAACAGCCGCAACTGGCACGGACCCTGGAGCGTATTGCGCGTAATCCCAAAGAGTTTTATCACGGAGCGCTGGCCGCCCGGATCGCGGCGGCAATCGAGCGCGGTGGAGGGTTGATCACCACCGCCGATCTGGCCGGTTACAAGGTCGTCGAGCGCGTGCCCGTGCACGGAACCTATCGCGGTTATGACATTTACAGCGCGCCGCCGCCATCCTCGGGAGGCATCGTGCTGATTGAGACGCTCAACATTCTGGAAGGATTCGACCTGCGTGCGGCCGAGCGCAACTCCGCCCAGCACTTGCACCTGGTGGCCGAGGCGTATCGCCGGGCGTTCTTTGACCGCGCGGTCTTTCTTGGCGATCCGGACTTCGTGGATGTACCCGTCGCGCAGTTGATCGACAAGAAGTACGCGGCGGAATGGCGCTCCTCGATTGATCCCAACAAGGCTTCGGTGAGTGCCGATCTGCAGCGGCCGAGCATGGGGCAATTGGATCAATCGGCAGCCTTGCAGGCTCCCTACCTGGGGCCGGAGAAGCAGGACACCACGCACTACTCCATTGTGGACGCGGCCGGCAATGCGGTTGCGGTGACGACCACGCTCAACGACTCGTTTGGCTCGCGCGCCACTCTGCCCGGTCTCGGCTTCCTGCTCAACGACGAGATGGACGACTTTGCGTCCAAGGTGGGAGTGCCCAACATGTACGGATTGCTGCAGGGCGAAGCCAATGCCATTGCTCCCGGCAAGCGTCCGCTCAGTGCGATGACTCCGACCATGGTGGTGAAGGATGGGCGGTTGCTGCTGGTGCTGGGCTCGCCGGGCGGCCCCACGATCATTACAACCGTTGCCAACGTGCTGACCAACGCGGTAGATTTCGGCGAAGACGTTCAGCGTGCGGTGAATGCTCCGCGCTTCCATCACCAGTGGATGCCTGACGAGTTGAGGGTCGAGGCGTGGCAAATTTCACCGGACACTCTTGCGCTGCTGCAGAAGATGGGACACAAGATCAAGCGCACCGGCTCCTGGGGAGATGCCGAGTGCGTGGCCATCGACTGGAAGACCGGCGAGCGGCTGGGCGCCAGCGACGCGCGCACCGGCGGCAGTGCCGTAGGATGGTAGAGAAAGCGGAGAAACCCAATGCTGAAAGCGATATCGACACACCTGCATCTAAGGGAGCGGCTGCATCCGGGAATTCTGGACCGACTGGCCGGGGGAGGAGTCACGGGAATCGAAATCTTTGCCATGCGTGGCCATTTCGATTACGACAGTCCGCAGCAGGTTCGCGAGATCGCGTCCTGGTTCGCTTCGCAAGACGGAGTCAGTGCGCAGTCGATGCATGCGCCGATGTTCCCCTCGGGGGATCGGGGACGATTCGATTTGCCTCCGCTTAACATCGCGGGCCATGATCGGCGGGAGCGCATCGAAGCGATGGACGAGATCAAGCGCGCCATTGCAGCCGGGGAGGCGATTCCGTTTCGTTTCCTTGTATTGCACGTGGGCGTTGCGGGGGAGGGCTTTGATGAACACAAGTTCGAGCAGGCGCTGACTTCCATCGAGCATCTGCGGGCCTTTGCCAAGCCGCTCGGCATGCGCCTGCTGCTGGAAAACATCGGCAACGAACTCAGCACTCCGGAACAACTGGTAAAGCTGATCCAGACCCTGCGTTACGATGACATCGGAGTGTGCCTCGATCTTGGACACGCCCACCTGGGCCCGGGAGTAGAGACGGCGATTGAAATCCTCAAGCCCTGGATCCGTTCGGTTCACGTGCATGACAATCACGGCGTGAAAGACGAGCACCTGTGGCCGGGCGAAGGCACGATCGACTTCCCCCGCACCATGGAGTTGCTGCGAGCGGCGCCGCAGGTGCCGGCCCTGGTGCTGGAGATCGAAGGCGATCCCGCGGGCAATCCCGCCTACGGGAAAACCGTGCCCGGAAAGATGCTTGCGTGCTGGAAAATGCTGGAGCCGTAAGCCGCGCGAAACGAATGTGGCCAGTGGCGTGAGGCTGGCATGCGGATTCTGCGTGCCGGTCAGATACATCTGTGACAGCAGAGAGGTCATCCTCTTATTTATGGAGACTTGCCTCGGCGGCAACCTCAGCTCGCAACGTGACAGGAGATGACCATGGCATCCGTCGCCCAATCGCCAGCCGCTCCTGTCTGCGCCCTGTGCTCGCTGGCGCGGCGACCGGAAGACGCAGAAGCCGTACTCCGCGGACTTGACTAGTCTGCAGTTCCTCTTCATTCTTAGTGTTTTGTTTCCGAACCGACATTGCAAGGATTTTTCCAAGCCGGACGAACGGAGCGGGCGCTTCCATGGGCGAACTTTCAGTATCGAAGGGTTCCACAGGTCTACCATGTGGCGAAGCTACGTTCCCAGCTAACCAGCTGCGCCGGAGCCTTCGCATCCGAGATGGCGTTGCTCTCATAGTTTCCAACGTAGTGGGTGTCGGCATTTTCACTACTCCGGCGATCATTGCCGCGCTGGTTCCCAATCCGGCTGCAATGCTTGTGCTCTGGATCGTTGGAGGACTTCTGGCGCTTGCGGGAGCAATGTCATACGGCGAATTGGCCAGGATCATCCCTCGCGCCGGAGGAGAGTACGTATACCTGACGAAGGTGTACGGGCCAGCGGCGGGATTTCTTTCGGGCTGGACGTCGCTGATCGCGGGCTTTTCCGGCGCCGTCGCTGCCTGTTCCGTGGGACTGGTGGCTTATGCAGGCGAATATTTCCCCCGGATGGCTTCGACCCGCGTTCTCTGGTCGGCCCACGTCTCCGTTCTCGGTCTCACGTTCACGCCACGGTCGCTAAGCGCTGCTGCAATCATCCTGATGTTTGCCGTGATTCACGTGTTCAGCCTCGGCAAGGTGAAGATTGTGCAGAACACGCTGGCATTGCTGATTGCAACCATGATCTTTGCATTTGCAATCTGCGGATTTGCGTTCGGGCATGGCTCGTGGACGCACTTTGCGCCGTCGTCTGAACCCTTGCGCCCGATGAACTGGATGCTGGCGCTGATTCCGGTCATGTTCACCTATAGCGGGTGGAATGCCGCCGCCTACGTGGCAGAAGAATTGCACGATGTAAAACGCACGATCGGTCCGGTTCTGCTCATCGGAACCACCATCGTGGTTGGTCTCTATGCGCTCTTGAACACGCTCTATATCTATGCGATTCCGGCCGGGAAAATGAGCAGCGCGATCAACGTCGGGGACGTAGCGGCGCAAGCCCTGTTCGGGGTGGGCAGCAACTTTGTGACTCCGCTGTTGATGGTCGCGCTCCTGGGCAGTATCAGCGCCATGACGATTGCAGGGCCGCGCGTCTATTTCGCCATGGCTCGCGACGGCGCCTTCATACCGGCTTTTGGCCGCACCAGCAGGAGGTTCGGAACACCGGCGTTGGCAATCGCCCTGCAGGCGATGTGGAGCGTGATCCTGGTTACCGCCGGAAAGTTCGAGCAGATATTGCTCTACACCGGATTCGCGGTCATGTTGTCTTCCGGTGTCGCCGTGGCGGGACTGCTGGTGATCCGCCGGGATGAACTGAGACGCAGCCGCGCGGCGCGGATACGAGCGCTGGTTCCCGCGGCGTTTGTCCTCGCCTGCATCGCGATTGTGCTCAATGCAATACTCCGGGCGCCAGGAACTGCCGCGGTGGGGGCGGCGTTGATTGCCGCGGGAATTCCGCTCTTTCTGTTTTTGAAAATGGGCAGGACGGAGGGCGCCACGCCGCAGCCTGTCTGCAATAAGGAAATTTCCGTGGAGGAAACATTCTAATGGAGAGAAAACCGGTTCTTCTCTTGCTCTTCCTGTTGCTCGGCGGGTTGACTCTATTTTCGGTGCCTGCTTGCTGTCAACTCCCGGCGCCGGAATTCATATCGCTGGATTCCGCTGCACCGGTGCTGGACGGAACCAGGGAAATATTGCCCGCGGAGTTGAAGCACTCAGACGGCAAATTAAGCCGGGAAGACTGGGACCGATGGGTGCGCGCGCAAGACACGGCGGTTCGTCACCGTCTGGAAACTGGCGAAGAAGACACGCTGACGAACCTGCTGCGCTTTGGAGTGACATTCACAAAAGAATACAGAATCGATCGTGAGTATCTGACCGCGTACGGTCATAGCAGCCTGGTGGATTCCTTTGCCGGCAACCGCGCCAATGACCTGATCCGTGCGCTGGCTTCTCCCGCAACTAAGAACGAGGGTCTGTTACAGGAGCGTGTACTGCTGGAAAAGAAGGGATTCTCATTCAACACCCCGCAGGAACGCGCACGGCTAAAGAAGTATCTGCTGGAGAATCTTGCACGCATGCGGGACGAATTCGCGGCTTACCGCGAGAAACTGAAAACCGCTGGAACAGCGGAAGAATCGCAGATGTACGCAGACCGTGGCATCTCGCTGGATACCAACCTGTGGCCCGACTATGCTCTCGACCGGACCTTTCGAGAAATGTTGGAATCAGGAAAGCTGAAACCGGGCAGTATCAGGAGGATTGCGATTGTAGGACCCGGGCTCGACTTTGCAAACAAGGAGAATGGAAACGACTTCTATCCTCCACAGACCATCCAGCCCTTCGCCGTGATCGATTCGCTGACCCGGTTGGGGCTCTCCAACACGGCAACGCTGGAGATGTTCACGCTCGATATAAGCCAGAGCGTCAATGTCCACCTGCAGCGCGCGCGCCGAAACGCGTCGCAGGGGAAAGCCTACGGTGTACAGCTTCCATGGAACAGTTCGGTTCCATTCAGCCAGGAGTATCTGGCGAGCTTTACCCAGTATTGGAAAAGGCTGGGAGATCAGATCGGCGTACCGGCGAAACCTGTCGCCGTCCCCGAGGCGCTGGCACAAGAAGTCAACATCCGCGCAGTTTCGATTCGTCCGCAAGTGGTCGAACGCATCACGCCGATCGATGTCAATATCGTTTTCCAGCGGCTGCCAATCTCGAATCCAGAACAGCAGTTTGACCTCATCATCGGAACCAATATTTTCATTTACTACGATGCCTTCGAGCAGTCGCTGGCGAGAGCCAACGTGGCAGCCATGCTCAGGCCGGGCGGCTACCTGCTCACCAACAACCTGCTGGCAGACAAGGTCGCGTCAAAACTGATTCCGGCACAAACCACCACGATCATTGTCTCTGCCGAACCTCTGATCAAGGAGCAGGTATTCTGCTACGAACGGGAGCGGTAGCGCGGCACAAAGTCCGGTGGGGTTCGGCAAACAGCAAACTGCGGATTCGGGCGAGGATTGAAACGAATCAGGAAACTCCGTGACCGACATCACACAGACTGCCTGCCCGGAGGGCATACTATAATTTCTGCAAACGGCAAGGCATCAGGCTGCAACCCGTGCCATGCCCGCTTCAGATCATCTCAAGGACGGACCTATGGCAGAAACGAGTGGGGGCAACAGTTCCCAGAGTTGGACGAGCACGCAGGCATACATCATGGCAGTTCTCTGCCTTCTGGTGGGAGGCGCGGTGGGATACCTGCTGCGCGGTTCCGTGGGCAGCAGCAGCGCTCCCGCACCGGCTGCGGTTGAGCAGCAACCGGGAGTACCGCCGGCCGGCATGGGGCAGCAGATGCCTTCCCCTGAACAACTAAAGGCAATGGCGGATAAGCAGGCGGCGCCGCTGCTGGAACAGCTCAAGGCAAAGCCCAATGACGCGCCCCTGTTGTCGCAGATTGGCAACATGTATTACGACGCGCAGGTTTTTCCGGTTGCAATCGATTATTACCAGAAGGCCCTGGCGATTGACCCGAAGAACTCGTCCGTGCGCACGGACCTGGCCACCGCGCTGTTTTATAACGGCGACCTCGATCACTCGATTGCCGAGTTTGATCACGCCCTGAAGGATGATCCCAAGAACAGCAATGCACTGTTCAACCGCGGAATCGTGAAGTGGCAGGGAAGAATGGACGTCAATGGCGCAGTGGCGGATTGGGAGCTGCTTTTGAAGCAGAATCCCAATTACGATCAAGCCGACAAGGTCCGGATGTATATGGCGCAGGCCAAGAAACACGCCAACATCAAGCCCGGCCAGAAGACCGATAAGCCGGCGATGTAAGACTCGATCCGGGCCGTGGTGACCTCTGGATCAACCACCATCTGGAACCCGCGGATGATTCCGCGGGTTTGATCGTGGGCAAAGAATTCGCGAACCAGACTCGGGAAACGCCAATCCAGGAGTTCGGGAATTTCTAAATGCAGAACTTTACGGTCGCCGACCTGGTGCAGACCACCTTCGCGACGTTGGCCTTCGCTCTATTTCTTCTTCCTCCCGGATATCTGCTGGGTCTGGCCAGCAACCTTTTCGGCATGCGCAGCCGTTCCGCGGCCGAAAAGATACTGTTCAGCGTGGCGTTTTCCATTGCCGCCACTCCCATCCTGGCAGTGCTACTGACGCGAATTTCTTCCTACAAGATCACGCTGGCGTTTTTCCTTCTGCTTGCCGTGATCGCCATGGCAAACGTCCTCAGGCAGCTCCCGCTTCCGGCAGGATTTTTCAGGGGTATTCGGCAGAGCACATGGCTCCTGCTCGGCATGATGCTGGCCTGGTTCCTGGCCGTGCAGTTCGCGCTCGCCGACCTGCAGATCGGGCATCGTCTCTACATCAGCTTTGTGGCCTTCGATCACTCCGTGCGCCTGCCGCTGGTCGAGGCGGCGGCAAGAGGTGGAATCCCGCCCCGCAATCCCTTCTACGGCGTAGGGAAAATTCCCGTTCTTCGATATTTCTACTACTGGTATGTCGTGTGTGCCTTGCCGATGCGGCTGGCCGGCCTGAGCGCCAAAGGTTGCTTCGACGCCAGCGTGTTCTGGAGCGGACTCGGACTCGGGGCCATCATTCCACTTTTCCTGAAGTACTTCCTTGGCGAGACGGAACATCTTCGCAGAAAATCCGTGATCGGGATCGCGTTGCTTGCGGTGACCGGCCTGGATCTTCTCCCTTATAGTGCAAAGGTCCTGCACCTTCACGCATTGTTCCCCGACATGGAGTGGTGGGACTCAAACCAGGTCACGTCCTGGCTGGGTTCGCTGTTATGGGTGCCGCATCATGTGGCGGCGCTTACGGCCTGCATGGCTGGCCTGCTCGCGCTCTCCACGGTCGAGGAGGATCACCCGCTGCGACCCAGGGCCTGGGCCGCGGCATTGGCAGGATTGGCCTTTGCCAGCGCCGCCGGCCTCTCGGTCTACGTGACCTTTACCTTCGCCGTTTTTGCGATTTGCTGGGCGCTGCAGACGCTCCGGCAGAAGAGAATCAAGACCGTTGCCACCTATGTGGCGACGGCTGCTTTTTCGCTATTGCTCTCATGGCCTTTCCTGCTGGATTTGCTTTTAAATCCGGCGGCTACGGTTGTGGGCTCCTCCCCTGGCGGCGGGCAATTCGCTCGTTTCGCGATCCGCGATTGTTCCGATGCGCTCCTGCTCCTGGGCCAGTTGGGCCTGCACAACGTCTGGCTGCTCAATCTGGCGAAGCTGCCGGTACTTCTGATCGTGTACCTCCTCGAGTTCGGATTTTTCGCCCTGATCATGGTGTTGAATCTGCGCAGAGACCGGCGGAACCCGGTTCCGCTGACCAGGCAGCGCCGCATGGCGTGGATGATGTTCGTGGTCTGCCTGCTGACAATGAGCATTGCCAAGTCTGACGCGACGAGTCAAAACGACCTGGGGTACAGGGGTATGCTCGTCGTCCAGTTTGTCCTGCTACTATGGTCGGCACCGCTGCTGCACGATGCTTTCTACCATAAAGGTGCCAGTGCGCCCGTGGGTCCTGAGCCGGCGTGGATCAAGAGTCTATTGATTTGCACGCTGGTGCTCGGTGTGGCCGGAACCACGTACCAGTTCGTTACGCTGCGCGTTTACGCACCCCTGGCGGACACCGGGAAGTGGGCGCGTGCGGAAACCTTTCTTGGCGACCCGGGGTTTGGAGAGCGAACCTACTGGATGCGCGAGGGCTTCAGCCGGCTCAACGGACTCACTTCCTCCAGCACGTCGGTGCAATACAACCCGGTGCGGGACGAGGCCCTGATCGCCCGTCTGTATTCCACGCGGCAGACGGCTATGGCAGATGCGTTTTGCGGCAGCGCCTTTGGCGGCGACCTGCAAAAATGCAGGGAGGCGTTTCCGCGCATCGCCTCGGCTTTCAATTCTCCAAGTGCCGCGCACCGCCTGAATCTGGATGGCTTTTGCGATGACTTCCGGGTGAATGTGCTGGTGGCCACCGATGTGGACCCTGTCTGGCAGGATAAGAGTAGCTGGGTCTGGGCCCGGCCCAGCCTCCTGTCCAACCCATCGCTGCGCGCAATCCGTTGCGGCACCGCACCTGGTTCTCCCCTCGGGCGATAAACCGGAAACCGTGAGGCGGGCCGCACCCGGTTGCCATCCGCTGCGCGGGTTGGCGCGCAATAGAGTCCGGTTGAAACCTTTCATGCGCAATGGGATACTTGAAACGCTTTCGTCGCCATCATGAATTTCCCCGCAGAGAAATCTTATCGAATTGCCGTTCTGGTCCTTCTCGTTCTGGTGCTGGCAAATGCGCTGGCCGCAGGGCTGCGCACGGTATCGGATTCCGACATGGGCTGGCACCTTGCCACCGGCAGATACGTTGTCCAGCATCATTCCATCCCCAGCACCGACGTACTTTCCTATACCGCAGCGGGCATGCCGTGGATCTATCCTCCGTTTGCCGGAGTACTGCTGTACCTGATCTATGGCGCCTTCGGCTACGCGGGACTCAGCTGGTTCTGCGCCCTGGCATGCGGGGCGACGGTGGCGTACCTGGTGCGCAGATGTGATCTTGCGTCTATCGTCTTAGCCATGTGCGCCGTGGAGCCGATTGCGTTTCGCACCGGGCCGCGCGCCGACCTGTTCAACACTGTCTTCTTCACCATTTTTCTTGGCGTATTGTGGGCGTTCCAGCGGGGGTCCAACAAACGACTGTGGCCGTTGGCGATCACCATGTTCCTCTGGGTCAACGTGCATCCTGGGTTCATCCTCGGATTGGCCGTGATTGGCGCCTACCTTTTGCTGGAAGCCTGCGAGTTGCCTTTTGCCGGGCGCCGTCCGGCAGCGCTGGAGCGTCTTCGGCAAGCGTGGCCGTGGCTCGCCGGAACTGTTGCGGTAACCCTGTTAAACCCCTGGGGCTATAGACTTTATTCCGCCTCGTTCACCCTGGCGGGATTGTAAGGTCAGCAGCAAGGCGCCTTCAACACATCCGCGTTTATCAACGAATTTCTCTCGGTTCCTCTGTCGTCCCATTTGCTGACACAGCTTGTGGATATCAGGCATCCCGAGAATGGTTTTACCTGGCTGATGCTGGTTGCCATCGTGGTGATTGCCCTGGCATTGTGGCGAACCCAATTCGGCGCGGCGGTAATCCAGGCAGCGGCCCTCTATCTTGCGGTCGAGCACGCGCGCTACATCGGGCTCTTCTGCGTGACGACCGTGATCGCCGGTGGCACGCTGCTGGGCGAAGCGTTTAGCACCGGTCCGCCGGAGCCGGGGCCGCAGTTCCGGCCAAAACCTCAACCACTGATTCGCGTGCCGGTGGTCCTAGCGCTGGTTTTCATTTGTGCCATCTGCGCGATCACCGTGCTGCACGCGGCCGATTTCATCTCCAACCGTACCCACGTCGTCTTCCGCACCGAGTCTCGTTTTGGCGCCGGCGAAGCATCCTGGTTTCCCGAGCGTGCCGCCAGTTTCATCCGGCGCGAACGGCTGCCGGGAAACATTTTCGAGGAGTACGGTCTGGGTGGTTTTGCCGCGTGGCGTCTGGGCCCTGAGCACGCAGACTTCATCGATGGGCGCTTCGATCACCTGGCCCCCGCGGTGTTGGTAGAAGAGCAGAAGCTTCTGTCGCAGGCGCCCGGCTCGCCAGCCTGGCAGGCTGCGGCAGACAAGTGGGGCATCAATGTGCTGCTGATTCTGGAGGCGGAGCCCCGGGCCGTTGACCGCGAGGATGCCATGGCTTTCTGCCAGAGCGCAAACTGGAGTCCGATCTACATGGACGAAATCTCGCTGGTGCTCGTGCGCAATATTCCATCCAACCGGCCCTGGATCGATCGTCTCCAGATCGACTGCCGCATCCAGCGGCTCGTGCCACCGCCATCGGCTTCGCGTAAAGACCTCTATGACTACTTCGCCAACGCCGGGGGAATGCTTTACGCATTACAACGCGATCATGAATCTGAGGCGGCGCTGCGGGGTGCCCTGGTTCTTTACCCGGAGGACCCCAACGCAAGATTGGTGCTGGCACAGCTTTACCAACGTCACCAAATGCTGGACAAAGCCGAGGCCGAATACCGCGCCAGCCTGGCGCTGAGCGAGAGCGATCAGCCCTGGTATGAGCTGGGGCAAATCTATGTGCAGCAAAGGCGCTTGCCTGAAGCCGGACAGGCATTTGCGCGAGCTGCCCATCTTTCCGTGAATCCGCTGATTCCATACATGGCGCTGGCGCAAGTAGAACTCTGGCAGAAGCATCCCGAAGCGGCACTGGAGGCGTTCTCCGGCGCCGAAAGGAGCAGCCCGTACCGCAGCGGAGCGGAATCGCTGGCGCCCGATCTCTATGCGGAGATCGCCGACGGGCGCTCCGACGCCCAGTTCATGCTTTCCCATCTCTCCCAGGCGATCGAATTTCAGAAGGAAGCCGTGCGGCTCACTCCGTCCGTCGCCAACCGCTGGAACAAGCTCGCCGATCTCTATGATTCGGCGGGCCAGTCGGATTTGTCCCAGCAGGCGCGAGAGAAAGCGCGAGAGCTGGACCACAACGCGGGTCCACGCTAAACCGGAAGTGTCCCGGATCCCCCCTCAGTTGCCAGCCGCTCGCTTGGCCCCATCGAGCGGCTGGGCAAGTGCACCGCAGTGCGGGGGCGGATTCGTGCCATGATCGGGCGCTGTCCTGCCGGCCCTAATCGCTGGTTTTGATCAGGTCCAGCCTTTCCCGTGCAGCATCCCAAGCGGTGCCTCGTCCCGGCCCGGTCAGGCGACATCAAAAACGGTAGCAACAATAAGGATGGCGATCCCACACCTCCGGCGCCCTGGAGAGCACCCCGTCGGAGGTGTGGAATATGGCCAATCCCAGCCTTGGACCTGTGTCAGATTCCTCAACTGACTCCCCAATGGGCGCAAACCATCACCGTTGGAAATATCAACACTTTGAATATCCAGAGGATTATAGTGTTTAGTTTCAATAAATTAAGGAGAATGTATGTGCCAGGTCAGTGATGGATTTTGCAACGGCGACACAATTGCACTTTGCTCTGCCGGAGGCAGGAGTGGACAGGGCTCTGAGGGCAATTTCAATCATGGTTCTAGCGAGCGCATTTTCGGCGGCGGCTTGGGCGGGAATCCATCCGGTTCCCCTGGATCCCAAGCAGGATCCCGCGACCTGCGCTCAATGCCATGAGGACAAAACGAAGGGCAAGTCGGTCCATTCGGCAATTGCCATGGGCTGTACCAGCTGCCACGAGATCAGAGTAAACAGGGACGTTACCCGCACAAAACTCCTCACTACCACTACCGTAGCCCTTTGCATCACCTGCCACGCCGACAAGAAAGCTGCTGACATCAAGGGGAAAATTCATCCTCCGGCGGTGCGCGACTGTGTGAAGTGCCACGACCCGCACACCTCCGACAACAAAAACCAGCTGCTCAAACCCGAAAGTGGAGACACAAAGGATACGAATCTTTGTTTGAGCTGCCACAAGATCGGGCTCGACGTCCCGAAAGATGGCAGCCGTCACGCCGCGCTGGATATGGGCTGCGACACCTGCCACGTAACCCACAAGACCGGCGAGCGCGGCAAGCGCGAATTCGACTTTCACCTGACCAAGGATGCGCCGGCGCTCTGCATCGATTGTCACGACCCGAAAGATGCGGCACTCGTCAAGGCGCACCAGGGACAGCCGTTTGAGAAGGCGGATTGTCTCTCCTGTCACGATCCGCACCAGTCCACCAGCAAGAAGCTGATGGCGAAGTTCACTCACGTGCCGTTTGCCGGTGGCCAGTGTGATTCCTGCCACGCCCCGGCCAAGGACGGCAAGGTGGTGCTGATCGCGGCGACGACGAAGGAAATTTGCCTGACCTGCCACTCCGATAAGGGCGAACAGATTGAGAAGGCGAAAGTGCAGCATCCGGGTGCAGCGGGCGATTGCACCGACTGCCACAGTCCGCATGCCGGCAACTCTCCAGGGTTCCCAAGGCCGAATCCGGTCGCCGTCTGTTTGACCTGCCATACCGAGCAGGCCGAGCAGGGGAAAAAGGCGCACGTTCACCAGCCGGCGTTCGAGCAAGGTTGCGCTACCTGTCATGAGCCGCACGGCGGTGATAACTTGCACCTGTTGCGCGCCAAGACTCCGAACGCCCTTTGCCTGGAGTGCCACGGTCCGGATACCGAGCCGCCCGCCAAGCTGCAGGGTGAGCACATGGTTACCATCTTCGGCGGCAAGGTGAAGCTGCCGGATACGTATTTCGACAAAGTCGTGGTGCTGCCAATCCGCTATGGCCTCGGCCATCCCGTGAATGGTCACCCGGTCTCTGACTTGATGGATCCGACAGATGTCACCAAGGTTAAGACTCCGTTGTCGTGCTTGAGCTGCCATCAGCCGCACTCTTCGGCTCACGCCGACCTGTTGATAAAGGATGAGCAGAACAATATGGAGTTTTGCGACAACTGCCACAAGAACAGATTCAAGATGTAGTGCAAGTTTGCGGTGGAGAACAGAGAGATGTTCGCAGTTCCTCTAAATTCGGTTCGCGGTGGCAAGTGGATCGCTCTCGCGCTGCTTCTGTCCGTCGCCCTAGCCGCACCATCGGCGGCTCACGGTGACAAGAAGAAGAAGAACGCCACTGCGCCCACGCCGAGCGCCCCGGCCAAGCCCAATGATTTCTCAGCGCTGGTCTGGCCCCAGCCTCCCGACATCATCCGGGTCCGCTACGTGGACTACTTCGCCGGGATGAAGTTCGACCGCACCGATGCGGTTGTGGTGAAGAAGAAGCAAAGCTGGATGGACCGCATGGCAGGTACTCCAGAGGGATCCGAGAGACAGGAAAAAATGCTCAAGGACTTCCCTTACCAGCTGATCGGGCCTTACGGGGTCGCCGCCGATTCCAAGGGCCTTGTGTATGTGGCGGATCAGAAAGTGGGCGCGGTCTTCATCTTTAATACGGAAACCAGGGATGTGCAGCTGATTGCCAACGGCAAAGACGCTCACTTCGAGTGGATCAACGGCATTGCGATTGACGACAACGATCGCGTCTTTGTCTCTGACGGCAAGCTGGCTCACGTTCTGGTTTTCAACGCCAAGCATCAGATCGAGGGCCAGATCAGGGAAGGCCTGGTGAATCCGAACGGGTTGGCCATCGATACGGAAAATCGTCTTCTGTACGTGGTAGACACCCAGCAGGATCAGGTTCTGGTGTATGACCCCGACACCTACAAATTGCTGAGGCGGATGGGTACAGGCGGTAAAAAGCATGCCCTGACTACGCCTGGAGATTTTGCCGCGCCAACCAACGTGGCGGTCGATGCGGATGGGAATGTTTACGTAACGGACACGCTGAATGACCGCGTGGAGATTTTCGATGCGGACGGCAACTTCGTCAGCACCTTTGGCAAGAATTGTGACTCACCAGGCTGCTTTGAGCGGCCCAAGGGAATTGCCATTGACTCCGACGGGCACATCTGGGTTGCTGACGCCATGATGGATCGTTTGCAGGTCTTCAACCGCGAGGGCCAGGTGCTTCTGCCTATCGGCTCGCATGGAAACCTGCCCAGCCAGTTCGACTCGCTGGTGGGAGTAGCGTTCGACAAGACGAAGAAACGGATTCTCACTACTGAGCAGTACCCGGGCCGGATGCAGGTGTTCCGGTATGTAACCGACGCGGAAGCGGATGCCGATCGGCAGCGCCAGGCAGAGGAGCGCAAACAGAAGTATGCAGGCGCGCAAGTGCCGTCTCCAGCCGGCAGCGCGGCGGCAAAGCCGGGAGAAGCGCCGGCGGTGAAGCCGCCCGAAGCAGGCGTACCGCAGCCGGCCGCGACGCCCGCGCAGGTTAGCGCACAAGGATCCGCGGCGAAGTGAGCCGCGACAAGTTTGGGGGCCAAAGGCCGCCGAAACGGAGAGACGAACGACCGCTCCTCCGGAAGCTGTAAACACTGAAGAGATTTAAGGCTCTTCACTATTACCAGGAGGTTTCACCTTTTATGAAAAAGTTCATGCTCGTCCTCGTTGTCCTCGCCCTTGGCACATTCGTCATGGCGCAAATTGGTGTGCCCACGGGTGACGTTCTGGGCGCCCACTTGAACTACGGCCGTGGTTGCGCGGCTTGCCACTCACCGCACGGCGGTCAGGCTGGTAACGGCGCGGCCCACACTCAGACTGTCGCAAACTCGTACCTCTGGGGCCAGGACACCACTGCCCTGCTAGGTCAGACCATCACGTTCAGCGGCAACACCGTTGAAGTTCTGCCTGCCACTCTTGCTGCCGGTTCGCCTGACGTCAGCGGCCTCCTGATGTGCCTTAGCTGCCATGACGGCAACTATGCCACTGGCGCCATGATGAAGAACGCGATTTATGAGACCGTGCCGCTAACCAAGTACGGAGCCAACACGATTCCTACCCTGATGGGCAATGAAGGCGCCCTCGGTGTTGGAGCCGGAAGCTACCTTGCCAACCACCCGGTGGGTCTGAATGCCACCGTCTCCTGCGGCGGACAGTACAACTGGGATTGCGTCCAGGCTGCCAACGGCACCATCTCGATGACCGGCACCAACTCGGCGCAGTTCGTCAAGGACTATGGCTTCTTCGTCTCTCTGTCGGCCTATAACAACACTGCGGTCGTCACCTGCACGAGCTGCCACAACCAGCACTTGATGAACATTGTTTCGGTCACCAACGGCGCGAAGTCCGGTCTGCCGACTGGCTACTATCAGACCATGTTCTTCATTCGCGCGCCCTACAATGGCGCCAACAGCAGCAACGTAGCGTCGAACCAGAACGCCCAATTCTGCCGCCAGTGCCACGGTGGCGAAGCGAACGAATCGAACGGCGCCGGCGCGACGATCCCAACCACGTTCTAAATTTGTTGCCTTACCAGGGGGAGAGAAGTTCTCTCCCCCTTACTTTTGTGTTTGCCAGCGAGGGATCATGAAGTTCCAGCTCTCAGCCTGCGCCCTGCTTTTCGTGGCGTTCGCTTCGCTTTCAGCCCAGCCCGTCCCATCCCATGCCCCAACAAACTACTCCATCGGCGAGGCAACGGCTCCCATGCAGGTGGTGGGCAAGCCCGTTGCCAGGGTGAACGGCTCGGTGTTAACGGATAAAGACCTTCAAAGTACGATGTATGCAATGTTTCCGTACGCCCGCCAGCACAACGGTTCAATCCCGAAGGCAATGGAGCCGGACATCCGGGCCGGCGCGATGAAGATGATGGTCTTCGAGGAACTGGTATATCAGGAAGCATTGCGCCGCAAAATGACGGTGCCTCCCGGAAAACTGGAGAAGGCCGAGGCTGATTTTGCCCGCCGTTTTAACAGCCCAAGCGAATTCCAGCGGTATTTGCAGGTGGAGTTTCACGGCTCCCGGCCGTTGTTGCGCAGCAAGATCAGGCGCTCGCTGCTGATTGAGCAGCTATTGAAGCTCGAGATAGAGCAGAAGGCGACGGTCTCAGCGGCCGAACTCAAGGGGTATTACGACAAGAATCCGGCACGTTTCCACGTCGAGGAATCCTTTGCCTTTCAGACGATCTCCATCCTTCCTCCGGCGAATGCGACCCCGGATCAGTTGAAAGAGGCACGCAAGCGGGCTGGCGAAGCTCTGACCCAGGCCAAGACGGCGAAAACCTACGAGCAGTTTGGATTGTTGGCGGAGAAGTACAGCGACGACGATTACCGCGTCGTGATGGGCGATCACAAGGCCGTGGAGCGTGCCAAGTTGCCGCCTTCGGTGGTGCAGGCCCTACTGGCACTCGCACCCGATCAGGCCAGCGGCCTGATCCAGGTCGAGAACGCCTACACGATCGTCCGCTTGAATAAGCACATCATGGCTGGCCAGCAGAAGTTCGAAGATGTGAAAGCAAGTCTGCGGAAAGAGATGGTAAGCAAAAAGACCGAGCAGTTGCGCTCGGCCCTCGACCAGAGGCTGCACCAGGGCGCCAAGATTGAGGTACTTTAATTCCATCGCGCGCAGCCTGTGGCGGAATTCCGGCTGGCTCCGGGTACGGCCGCAGGGAATGGTATTTCAGCCGTGAACGCCATCGGCCCAGGAGCAGCATGGAATCGGGAGCCACTGCGCCATATCGCGCAATCCAAGATAGATGCAGACCGCTGCAGAGTGTTAGTATTAACCGATATTTCAACTACTTAGGGATGAGTACAGCGTTGGTCTTCTAATTGCTCTATCACCGTGTGGTTCTCATTTCGCCACCCCGTTGTTTGTGACCACCCGTGAGGGCCTTGTGGTGCGCCGTTCCATACGAAATGCCTTTATTCTTTTGGCCGGGGCTTTAGTATTGACTGCGCCGCTGCTTGCCCAGCTTCAGGTGGGTGACAACCTCAACCTGCGTCTCAATGGCACACTTTCCGCCGGATACAACGGAGACTACGGAAACCAGACCAGCTCGGATCACAGCCTTGGGCTGGGCGGCTCCGGCACGGCTTCGGGCTATTACTACAGCCCCAATTTCCTCTCCTTTACGGCCACGCCATTCTTCAACCAGGCACGGGACAACTCCAGCTATCGTTCCATTTCCGATGCCAGCGGCGTGGACGCGCAGACCGCGCTCTTCAGCGGCAGCCCCTTTCCGGGATCAATCAGCTATTCCAAGTCTTATAACAGCGAGGGAAACTACGCCGTACCGGGGTTGGCCAACTACACCACCCACGGCAACAGCGACACTTTTGGCCTTTCATGGGCGGAGCGCGTGCGTGGACGGCCAAGTCTCAGTGTAAGCTTCCAGAGGAGCGGAGGCGAGAATTCAATCTACGGCACCGGGTTGAATGCCGATTCCACCGCTCATTCCTTCAACGTGAACAGTTCCTATAACTGGGCGGGCTTCGGCTTGGGCGCCTTCTATTACAAGGGTGCTTCCAACTCGCAGTTTCCGGAGGTCCTTGCCGGTACGCAACAGATCACCGCGACCAACGCGACGGACCACGGCTACGGTTTCACTGCGTCTCACAAACTTCCCTGGAATGGCTCAGTGTTTTGCAATTTCAGTAATTCCAGCGTGAACACGAGTTACCTGGGCGAAAGCGAAAACTATTCGGTGGACAATTTCAACGCCGCGGCATCGTTCCAGCCAACCCAGAAATTGCATGCGTCGTTGAGCATGAATTACTCGAGTAACCTCAGCGGCTCCATTTTCGAAACGGTGCTCGCCTCCGGAGGAGTGGTTTCACAATCGACCCAGAGCCCGCCTTCGCACGCTGACGATTTCGCGGCCAGTGCCGGTTATGTGCCTCTGCCGAATATGCTTGTGCAGGGCGAAGTCGAGCGCCGGACCCAGGACTACTTTGGGATTGAATACGGAAGCAATGCCTACAGCGGCACCGGCAGCTATTGGCGTAAGATCTTCGGTGGCAGTTTTAGTACCACCATGTTGGTGGCGGACATAACAATTGATGGCAGCCCCCAGAACTCGCTCGGCTTTACCGTCAACACCAATTTCAACCGCCGGTTCGGAGCCTGGACTGCAAATGGTAACTTCAATTATTCGCAGAATGCGGAAACGCTCCTCGTTACCTATACGACTTCCCAATACGGCTACGGGGGTGGTGTGAGGCGGCGCTGGGGGAAAGTGAGTTGGAGCCTTTCCGCTCAGGCAAACAGAAGCGGTCTAACCGGCTTCACGGGTACCAGCAACCAGAGCACAAGCGCGAGTAGCGGCCTCTCTTACGGGCGCTGGGCCAACGTGGGTGCAAGTTACTCACAGTCGAGCGGAAACGGAATTCTGACTGGGACCGGGGTCGTGACGGTGCCGGTACCCTCGCCCGTCTTGCCCGCCAGCTCAGTTATACTCTTTGGCGGCCACAGTTACTCAGTCTCGATCGGCAGTTCGCCGTTGCGCAGACTCACCATCGCGGCGGCCTACGCGAAATCGGATAGCAACACTGGGGTCGGTTCGACCGGTTCGACAAACACAACTTCGGTGTTTAACACTCTCGTCCAGTACCAATTCCGGAAGATGTATGTGACGGGTGGTTTCAGCCAGCTGACGCAAGGATTTAGCGCGTCTGGAACTGTGCCGCAGACCATATCGTCGTTCTATATTGGGGTATCGCGATGGTTCAACTTCTTCTAGCCCAAGCGCGCGGAAGGAGCCTGCGGTTGGCTCTGCGGATGGCCTGCGCTGTACTGCTTCTGCTGACGCCGGCGCTGGCGTCGCGGCAGGCCAAAGTAGCCGATGTGGGTCCGCCCGACCTTTTGCTGGAAGGCGGCCGCAAGCTGAGCTACGAACGCAGCTTCAGCTCCGAACGCGAAGTAAAACCGAAGCGGGGCTTCTGGAACAGGGTGCTCGACGTTGTTGCCGGCGAACCGGAGTTCCACTACCTGGTTCGCCCCTATAGTGTCATAACCGATTCCCATGGCCGCATTATTGTGACCGATCCGGGAGCGCACGGGATCCACATCTTCGACTTTACCCAACAGAAGTATAAGTTCATCTCGCGCCGGGAAAATACGAAGGATCCAATGCATTCTCCGCAATGCGTCGCCCTGGACGCAGAAGACAACATTTACGTGACCGATTCGGATGCGGGCAAAATCTTCGTGTTCGACTCCAGCGGAAAGTATAAGCGGGTGATCGGCAGTTTGAGGGGCGGCGAAGGCTATTTCAAGCGTCCCACCGGGATTGCTGTCGATTCCTCCGCACAGCGAATTTACCTGACGGATACACTGCGCAACCAGGTATTCGTGCTCGATATGCAGGGCAACATCCTGCAGAAAATCGGCAAGAACGGCGAGGGCGACGGGGAATTCAACTACCCCACGGAATTACGGCTGGCCGGAGAAAGCCTTCTCGTTGTGGACGCGATGAATTTCCGGGTCCAGGCACTGGATCGCTCAGGAGTTTTTCGCTATGCCATCGGCGCGATCGGTGACGGTGGCGGATCCATGTTCAGGCCAAAAGGGATTGGAGTCGATTCGGAAGGCGATCTCTATGTGGTGGATGGTTTGTGGGCCGTGGTGCAGATCTTCAACCCCCAAGGCGATCTACTGTATTCCTTTGGAAAATCAGGGACGCAGCCAGGAGAGTTTCAGTTGCCTGCCGGGCTGTTCATTGATCGCAACGACCGTATTTACGTGGTGGATTCCTATAACCGTCGCGTCCAGGTCTTTCATTATTACGGATTGCACCAGCAGACCAAGGGAGGTAGTCAATGAGGTCGAAGGTTTTATTGGGATGCCTGATGATCGTATTGGCTGCGGGTAACCTGTTGGCGCAGGTTACGGGCGATGTAATTGGCGTGCACAACCTGGGACCGGGAAGCAAGTCTCCCATTACCGGTACGAGGAATGACATGTGTTCCTACTGCCATGCTCCCCATTCCGGAACTGGAAAAGGGCCTCTATGGAGTCAGCAACTTTCGACCCAGACCTACACTCCCTACACCAGTAGCACCTATGTAGAGAAGGGCAATACCCAGCCGTTTGTAGGCGGCCCCAGCAGTCTCTGTCTTAGCTGTCACGACGGCACCGTCGCGCCCGGAACGACCCAGCCCTATGGCAAGATAACGATGACTGGGACCATGTACAGCGCCGATGTCTTTGGGACGAACCTTTCCAACTCACATCCCTTCAGCCTCGTTCTTCCACTCAAGGATTCCATAGTTCTGGTTTCGACCCTTGTTTCAAAGCACCAAACGTCTGATCCAACCGGTGCCATCAAGCTCATCCATGGCAATATCGAGTGCACCTCCTGTCATAATCCCCACGTCCAGGCCAAGGATCTGATCTCACTGAACTTCCTGGTCCGCGACAGTTCCAGAGGCCAGATGTGTCTCGCCTGCCATGACCCAACCCGAACCCTGTCAGGACAGGTCAACCCGATGGCGGTTTGGTCGACGAGCATTCACGCCACGGCTACCAACAAAGTAACCATCCAGGCCAGCGTTGGAAGCTACAGTACGGTCGCACTGAATGCATGCATCTCCTGCCATGCGCCCCATGAAGCAGGCGGGCCGTTGCGACTGCTCCGGGGGCCGAACGAACAGGACTGCATCGCCTGCCACAGCGGCGGTTCGAATATGTCTCCCGCCGCACTCAACATCTATGCCGAGTTCAGCAAGGTCGGGCATCCGTTCCCGGCGGGCACCAACACCCATGACGCAGACGAAGGCTTCCCGGCTGCCTCTGGTTCCGTCCCACTCGTACTCCTCAACAATAATCGTCACTCCACCTGTGCGGATTGTCATAACGCGCATTCCTCCATGCAAGTGACTACGTTTACCGCGCCACCCGCAATACGCGTCTCGCAGAATGGCATTGCCGGTATCAGCGCGACGGATGGCACGACGATTGTGAATCCTGCGGTCAATCAGTATGAGAACTGTTTGCGTTGTCATGGCACCAGCGCGGGAAAATCCGTGAACGCCGTCTTTGGTTACTTGCCGGTGCGGGTAGTTGCCGCCGGCGACCCCTTGAATATCATTCCAGAGTTCAGTTTCACGGCCACGTCGAGTCATCCGGTGACGCACGTCAGCAACAGTAAGTACGCGCAACCCAGCCTGCTCGCCAACATGTTGGATCTCGACGGAATCACCAAGGGACGCCTGACGGGTACGCAGATTCTATGTACCGACTGCCACAACAGTGACGATAACCGCGAGTTCGGGGGTGCTGGTCCGGCCGGCCCGCACGGATCCAAGTGGACGCACATTCTCGAGCGCCAATACCTTGACAATCAGGCGCCGGGACCGGGACAGCCGATTACGAATCTTTACCCAAATCCTGATCTCAGCGTCAATGGCCCCTATGCACTGTGCGGCAAATGTCACGACCTGACCAACCAGATCATGCAGAACACCAGTTTCGTCCAGCACTCGCTCCACATCAACACTGGCTTCTCCTGTTCGGTTTGCCACACCGCTCACGGAATGGGTACGACCAGCGCAACCATTACGGGCGAGAGACTGGTGAACTTCGACGCGAATGTGGTTGGCCCGAACGGGGCCACGCCCATCTCCTACAATCGCAGCGCCAATACTTGCACTCTTACATGCCATGGCTACGCGCATAATGCGGACGGATCGGTCACCGCTGACAAGGCTGCGATTCATGGGGTGAAGAACTTGCCCGCCGGAAAGGGGAAGTGACCTCCTGAAGACCTCCGGCCTTCGCGAGCAAGAGATGCACGGGTGAGTGCTGGCTGAGTCAGTAGTTCTGCGAGGCGAAGGGGCACAACCGTATTCCATTGCTGTTCGCTGAGGTTTCATACGCAGCAGGTCACGGCGTCTTAACCAACTTGACCGGATGAAGTTGTTGAAGACTATGTCCATGAGTTTGGAGTCACCAGCACGCGCAACGCGCAGCGCACACGGAGATGGATTTGCCGTTCCCCCGCTACGGGTTCTCACCCTGCTGCTGCTGTTTAACGCCGCCGCCGTTTATGAGTCCATTCATCTGACCTCGCTGGCTGATGCTGATGTCTGGTGGCACTTGCGCACGGGTATCTGGATTCTGCAGAATCACGCAGTGCCGCACAGCGGAGTATTTTCGCAATACCCGGCTTTGCCCTGGACGGCTGGCAGTTGGGGCTATGATGGATTGCTTGCGGCAGCGTATAAGTTATTCGGACTACGGGCTGTCCCGCTGTCGTTGATGGTGCTCGAGGTTACACTCGCGGTGTCAGCATTTGTGCTGGCGGGCGGCAGGCGACGGCATTTCTGCCTCGCTGTAATCCTCGCCATTGCCGCGCAGTACGCTTTTCTGCACGTGCGTCCCCTGCCCAATCTTGGCTCGCTCGTGTTATTTTCCGTCGAGTTGGCGTTGCTATTCCAGAGCCGGCGAACGGGCAGTGTGCGAGCGCTCCTCTGGCTGCCTCTTCTATTCGTCCTATGGACCAACTTCGACATCCAGTTCGTCTATGGACTCTACGTTTTGGGCCTGTTCTTCGTATCAGCGTTCACTGCAGAGATCTGCCGCCGTCGCGGCCTGGCTTGGACCAGCGATGCGCCCACCTTGCCGATGGGAGTGATCGCGGCGGTCGCCGCCGTCTCCGCGGTTGCCACCCTGCTATCGCCCTATACCTATCACGTCTACGAAGCTGCGATCAAGAATGCCACCCCGGTAGCATATGTCGCGCAACACCACGCCATGAACTTCCGCCACCCGCAACACTACGTGTTATTGTTGCTGGCCATGGCCGCTTTCCTTACTCTAGGAAGGCAACGCTCGCGTGATCTGTTCAAAATTACGCTTATGATCGCCAGCGCCATGGTATCGTTTCGCATGCAATGCGATGCCGGGTTCCTTGCCTTGGCCTCCGTGGCTGTGATTGGCGATGCATTCGCAATCGATAAGTCTGAGACAGAGCAGGAGGCTGGCGCACACCTTGGGAAATGGGAATCCCTGGCGGCGGCCGGACTGCTGTTCGTAGTGACTGCGGCCGCGGCCTACCGTATTCCCTCCGGCAGCCAAGCGCTGTTGAAGAAGATAGGCGAGAGCTTTCCCGTGCAAGCCTCCGATTACATTCGAGCCAACCAGCTTCCGAATCCCTTGTTTAACGAATATCAATGGGGAGGTTTCTTGACCTGGTATTTGCCCGGGTACCCGGTGGCCATCGACGGACGTAGGGACCTTTATGGCGAAGACATCAACCTTCGCTATTTCCAGGTAACAAGCGCCGAGATTCCTCTCAACGCCGATCCCGACTTCGCCAATGCCCAGACGATCTTGCTACCTGCCAACTCTCTTATGGCCGAGGCGCTTGCTACCATCCCCGACTTCAAGGTGGTATACCGCGACGCCTTAGCCACGGTACTGGTGCGGCAGAACTGACCCTCCTGGGCGCAGACAATCCGTGACGAACGAAACGTAAAACTGCTACATCGTTCTGATCAAACGTGCGCGGACACGAATGCGTCAGTTCCCATCCCGACTGTAGATCAGGTAGGCCGCAGCACCGAAATCAGTTCGTTTGTAAAAGATATGGCCGTCGGAGAAGTGTACCAGTCGATAGCCGATTCTGTTCAATGGACGGTTTACAATCTTGAAATCGCTTTCCGGGGAAGCGCTGTAGATAATGACATATTCCGGAGCGACGGATTGCAGTTCATCCAGGTTCGTCTCAAATCCATAGAATGGCTGCCCGTAGTGGATGTAGGTGGTTGGAATATTGATCAGAATGTCGTGGTTAAAGTAGGCCTGCACTGCTGACATTCCATAGGTGTAACCGAAAATCGTGGACTTGTCTGCTCCAACCTGTCTCAAGAACCTGGCGGCATCCTCGGAACCGCTGTAAGGGTAAAGGTAATCATTTCTCATTGACACTCCGGCGTCCCAGATGTTCAGGCAAAACAGGCACGCCAGCAGCGCTATCATCCCGTTCGTTGCCAGGCGCGCAGTGCCGGTAAAAGACCGGGCCTCATTGTCGCTTGGCCATGCAACCCACAGGCCCGCGATCGCCGCCAGGAATACCGTGCCGTGATGGTGCGGCCGGCCAGCAACCATCACAAACAGCAAAATCATTACCGAGACAGAGAGCAGAAACGGCAGCAGCTTCCGCCGCATGCAGCACCATCCTGCCGCTGCCAGCAGGAAGAGAGAAGAAAGTAGCCATTGATCGAAAAAAGCAAAGTCGACAGCATCCCCAAACCGGCTCAGACTGACCACATGTCTCGTGCTGGCCGGCATCTTGTCCGGCGCGAACATAAGCATGTCATGGGTCGGCTTCAGAATGACAAAGAGGAATAGAAAGACGAGAAGCACGGCGCCAATGTAGAAAAAATAGCGCCGCCGCAGTGTTTCGCCCAGCCGTGGCCAATTCCTGATTGCCTCGACCAGGTAGCACAACCCAAAAGCCGCGGCCAACACAATCCCGTGCAAGGAGACATTTGCGAGCAGAATCAAGGCCAGCGCCATCCGGCCTGGATGTTCGCGATCACTATAGAAGGAAGCAGTAACGAACAGTAGCAACGGCAACAGGTTGTAAGAGCGTGCTACTACTGCGTACTGGTAGACGATAACGTAGGAAAACACCAGCAGGTAACGAAGCGGGCGGGGAAACGGCGCCTTCCACAGAATGAAAGCAACTCCCAGCGCGGCACATATCGCGCCAATCACACCCATCGCACCATAAGGTGCATGGAAAACATGCTGTACGATCCAAAGAATAGTGTGCCACAGGCCGGGCGTGCCTTCGTAGCGTAATTCGTAAAACCAGATTGACTTCAGATCGAGATCACGCGCAATCAGCCATGTCTGGGATTCGTCAGCCCAAGGCTCGTGATGCCGCAGGATGAAGGCAACCAGAGTTACCCAGATACCAAACACCCCCAGATCGGCGATATGCCACCAGCGGCTCTGGAGTCCCGCCGTCTGCTGTTCGGGCAATTCGAGTGTGATCTTTTCTCGAGTGGTCGTCATGCCGCTCTCAATGGAAGCTGTCCGCTTGCGGACGTACGCTCCAAGTCTTTACGTTATTGTCTGCCGGAACCTTCCGCGTCGGGCCGCACGAAGACATAGACTGGGTCTCCGAACGGATACAATCTGAATACCTGTACGAATTTGTATTTCCTTGCCAACACTTCGACCGCAGCAATAATATCCCGTTGACCGCTGCGCTTCCCATGGCGCCAGTACGATTCGTTCGCGCGCAGGAATTCCTCCGGTGTCGGCCCGTATATAAGCACTGCCGGCCGTACTCGGAGCAACCTCTCAGCTTCCTCCTTCGCGAACGAGTCGGGAACAACGTCAAAGTTATGCGAACTGGAGAACGTTGCAGGTCTGCGTTCCGTCGCACCATAAAAAAATCCAAGTTCCGGATAAATAAAGATTGTGTCCGCCGGGGTGGAGTTTTCCCGAATGATGCGAATGGTCGAATCGGCGAATTCGATGGTGTTCGCCGGAAGCAAGAATCCCCGTAACTCTGGGAGCGACGACTTCATGGTCGCAATCTTCACGGTAGGCTCTTGCCAACCGTTAAACCCGAACGGCACTCTCTCCTTGAACTGGGTTTCGCAGCAAAGCAGCGCACCGCAAACTGCATAGACAACCCATCGCCGCCAGTTATCGAAATCATTTAAAAGCACTGCTAAAAACAGTCCCAGCCCCGGAATTGTCATGGCTTCAAATGCCGGATACGAAAGCGAAGTCATGAACGCGACAATGAAAGCAACGGACGCAATCAGGGCGAACTGTGATTGCCTTCTCGAGATGTTTCCGCTCAGGTAACGCCAGAAGTAATAAGCGATCAGCAGGCCACTTCCGATAAGCGAAATATATATGGTTGGCTTTGCAGCCAGGTCCGGCCTGAATGGGAGAGGCTGCATGGATGAGGCTCCGATGATACCTAGCCCAAGCAGCAATACCAGTAGAATTCCCTTCAGTGAATCTGTGTCCGTATCCTTCTTTTCTTTGTCCTCGGACCTGCGCAGAGCTCCCCAGCAGATTACCAGTACAACCAATGCAATCAACGCCGCCCACCAATAGTCCCTCAGGGTCACAATGGTATGCGCGAGGAAGTCACCGGGATGCGCCGCCTTGGCTGCGGGGCCGGTAATAAAGGCCTGCGTCAGAAATGCGCGAAGGATGCCGAAGTGCACCATCCAGCCAAGCAAGACGGCCGCCGCGAGTGACCAACCGGCGGTAAATCCCGCCAGAAACCTTAATGCCTTTTGAGCGCTTTCCAGCCTAACCAGGCAGAGACCCAGAACAAACGGAATTGCCAGAGTCACGCCTAGCCCTATGGTTTGCTTCGCGGCGAGGCACAGCAGAGAAATAATTCCCGCCAAACACCCGATTGCCGCCACGGCACGCTTGGTTCGCCCGGCATCGAGCGCATAACTCGCAGCGAACCCATCGGCAATTGCCAGCATGATCGTAAAATGGTTATAGGAGCTCACCGGATCCGCGTAGTCGCCCGCCGAAACCACCATGGTGACGATCGCGGCCCATGCCGCATCCTTAACGCGAAAGAAACGGACCAGCCAGCCGTACAACAGCAGAGAAAGAATCACTCGCTCAAAAACAGCGTAGCCCCTCAGTACGATTGGCAGCTTTCCGAAAATAGCAAGCACCGCCGCACAGCGAGCCACCCACAAGGGAGGGACCGGAACATAATAATCTCTGTACGGAAGGATTCCCTTCAGAAAGAATACTGCGCCCGTGAAGCCGCCATCCCCCGATCTGAGTCCAAGGAAGCGGTTCCAGAAAAGCAGGAAAAAGCAAAGTGTCACCGAGGCGGTAACCAACGCGCCTGCTATGGCGGTTCTTCCTTTCGAGGAGTGCGAAGCGCTGGAGTCAATTCCCGGATCTGTGACCCGAGCGAATGGGGCTTGCTCTTCGTTTCTCTGCGGGAAACTGCTCATGATGGGTATTCCCCTCGTTTGCTCTGACTGTCTGTACTCCTGATCGGGAGTATGAACTCGTCGCCGTATCCAGCTTCATCGATTCGGCGCCCGCTACAACGGAGTAACTCAACAGTGAGTCGATTGTCTCCTGTTCGGTACCACCGCCGGGGCTTAGTTGTCTTTGCTTTCGTGGTAATCCGGTTCGGTATTCACATCCCAGATGTTTCGCTTGTCGATGCGGCCAGAGATGATATTGTCCACGGCCGTCATCGCCGTCAGCATCGAGTGGTCCTGGTTGTTGTACTTGTGCATGCCATTGCGGCCTACCATGTACAAATTTGAGATCGCATCGACGTACTCACGTACTTCCTGGAAGCGGCCATAGAGACCAAAATATGCCGGGTAGGTCTTGGCCATGTGGATCACCACGGCGTCTCGCACATCGCAGCGCTCGATGATGTCAATTTTTGCCAACTCGTCGGCAGCCAGGCTCGCCATGCTCTCCTCCGGGCGCGTCCATAACTCGTCACCCTCATAGCAGAAGTACTCGGCGCCCAGCCAGACTTTTGATGGGTCGGCCACCAAAAACGGGCTCCAATTGTTGAAGACCTGCAGCCGGCCCACGAGCACATCGGGTTCCTGTATATAGATCCAGTTGTCTGCAACCAACTGTCCCGGTTTGCCGCCCGGATCGCGCACCTTCAGCCTATCTACCAGCAGACCCACGGCGATAAAATCCCGATACTGCAGATTCTCCGCCACCTCGCGCACATTCGCCGGCACGCGGCTGCCGCCTTCCACCATGGCCTGCACCAACTCTTTCACCGACGTGGTGGAGAAAAAATAGTCGCCCGTGAAGCGGCGCTCGGTGCCGTCGGAGGCGCGCCCGCTTACGGCCACGATGCGTCCATCTTCCACCTCCACGGATGTGACGTTGAAGTTGGTGATGACCTCGCCGCCCATCTTCAGCACGCGCCCGGCGACTTTCTCCCACATCTGTCCCGGCCCGAACTTGGGATACAGGAACTGTTCGATCAGCGAGGTTTCGGTGCCCTTCTGGGCGATGTCTCCCGGCTTGCCGGATGGCTTCAGAAAATGCGCAATGGCCTTGCGGATGGAAAGACCCTTGATGCGCTGCGCGCCCCACTCCGCGCTGATCTTGTTGCACGGAACGCCCCAGACTTTTTCAGTGTAGGACTTGAAGAACGTGAGATAGAGTTCACGCCCAAAGCGGTTGATGAAAAACTGCTCCAGGTTCTCTACCTTGCGGATGGGAAATAGCGCGGAACGCAGGTAGCTGAAGCCGATGCGCACGGTGCGGGCCGGGCCCAGATTCTTCAGGGTCGCCTTGCTGAGCTGGATGGGATACTCGAAGAGCTTTCGCAGAAAATAGATGCGCGACTTACGGCCTCGCACCAGCATGATGTCGTCCTGCTTCTCCGACTCGCCGGGCGTCTCCCGCGGCAACTGTTCCAGCCACCAGTCCATGACGCGGTCGCTCTTGGAAAAGAAACGGTGACCGCCAATATCCATGCGATTACCCTTGTACCGCACGGTGCGCGAGATGCCGCCCATGTAGTCAAAGCGCTCGAGGACGATGGGGCGGATGCCTGTCCGGGTAAGCAGTTCGTAGGCCGCAGTCAATCCCGCAGGGCCCGCGCCGATGATGACTGCAGTTGGTTGTTCCACGTTGATACCGCGCATCCCAAATAGTATAAGAATGATTGCAAGGTAAAACTATACCAGCTCCCACACCCTGGAAATGATTTCTGTCCCATCTTGCCTGGCTAAGGCATCGGTGACATGGACCAGGTCCAGACCTTGGCGCCACGCGGACACCCGCCGCCCTCTCGGCGGCGCAAGGTCCGGCGTTTTCTCCCGTAGGGTCTTGGATAGCGAGGTGTTCCAGATCATGAGTGTTCTTCAGGAGATACGCGAACTGCTTCGAAAACGTCTCTTGCAGTTGCTCACTCTAGCCGCACTGATGGCCGGGCTGGGAGGGTATTGCTTCACCCTCAAGTACTGCGTTCTTGACCTCGATCTCTGGTGGCATCTCGGAGTTGGCAATTGGATACTCCAACATCATTGCGTCCCTCGAACAGGAATCCTTTCGCATACTGCGGCCAGCCGTCCGTGGGTGGCCTATAGCTGGGGATATGAAGTGCTGCTCTCGCTCACCTATCGATGGTTTGGGCTTCTCGGAGTTGGCCTCCTCGGTGTGTTGCTGACCCTCTTAGTGGCCGGTTGCGTGTACTGGATGCTGCATCGGCTCTCCGGCCGCTTCTGGGTGGCAACCCCGCTTGCCGTCGTCACCTGTTGGGCGTTTCTCTTTTCCCTGATGCCCAGGCCGGTGTTCTTTTCCATGGTCCTATTCATGGTCACACTTACCCTGATTCTGGAAGCTCAGCGCAGCGGCAGGGTGCAAACGCTTTACTGGCTGCCGCTCATCTTTGCACTGTGGGCGAACGTTCACATCCAGTTTATCTACGGACTTTTTCTGCTTGGCCTGTTCGTCGCGGTCAACCTGCTGCAACGCCTGGCGGACAGGCTGGCGGTCACGCCCACGTTTGTTCTGCGCCCGTCGCTTGCGCTCAAACCGTTGGCCGCAATCTTCGCCATTTGCCTCCTGGCCACCTGCATCGGGCCGTACTCGTTTCACCTGTACCAGGTGATCTTCGAGTACTCAAAGTCCAAGCTTCCCTACGAGATGATCAGGGAGTTGCAACCACTCAATTTTCGCTTTGGCGCTCATTACGCACAGCTCCTATTGGCCGCTGCGGGGTTCTTCGCCGTCGGATATCAGAAGAGACTGGACCCTTTCAAGTTGGCCCTGCTGATCATTGCCAGCGTCGTCGCCTTCCGCACCATGCGCGATTCCTGGTTCCTCTGTATTCCGGCAGCGGCCTGCATCGCCGATTTTCCGGTTGAAGACGCCCGCCGCGATCCGGCGGAAACTCCCGTTGAATTGGCCGGCTTGGCGGCCGTCGTCTTCGTGTTGTTACTGCTGTTCGCGCACAACACCGACTTCAACACCCGCGGCCTTGATGCGGCGATCAGCAGCCAGTTTCCGGTGCGGGCCGTTAACTTCCTGAGGCAAAATCCTCCCCCGGGGCCGCTCTACAACGATCTTAACTTCGGCGGCTTTCTTATCTGGTACATGCCGGATTATCCAGTGGCGATCGACGGACGCAACGACCTCTACGGAGACGAGTTGGATCACAGGTTTTTCAGCTCGGCGAACGGGAACAAATCCTATGCGAGCGATCCTTACCTGAACCAGGCAGGCGTGGTGCTGCTGGGTAAGGACGTACCCCTGGTCAATCTCTTGAAGATCGACCCGCGTTTCACAATCATCTACGAAGATCGCATCGCCGCGGTTTTTGTCCGCAGGTAGAGTCCAGATTGTCCGGAGCCTCGCCGCCTGGAATATTCAACGCAAGTTCGATTTCACCTGGCCTTCGCCAAGCTTCGCCGCATTTTCGCGCGCTCGTTGCGCATCTTCGATTCGGCCTTCAGACTCGTACAACTGGGCGAGTTCAAACCAATCGTCGGCGCGATCGGGAGCAAGCCGCACCACATCTTCTTCGAACACGATTGCCTGCCTGGAGTTCCGGAGACCGATCCAGGCCATTGCCCTGCCGTGGGCAAGGTTGGCATAGAAAGACTTGTTTTGTTCTATTCCAGCGGGAGCAACGTCAAGTGCGCGATCGAATGCCTTCAGCGCTTCCTGGGGGCGCTGTTCACCAAGATAGTCGTACCCAATGGAAAGCAGACTCGAGTACCGGTCTGAGGCCAGATCAGCGACATGTTCCCAAGCTACGATGGCCTCGCCCAACCTTCCTTCCCTCTCATACATCTCCGCCAAAGCTGTCCAAACAGGAGCCTTTGGGGTGAGCGCTGCCGCCAGGAGATATTCCGATTCCGCAGCACGCGCGTTTCCGGTTTCGGCAAACAGGTTGCCGCGCAGAAAGTGTAGGTAAGAGCTGTCTGGAAAGATGGCTAACGCACTTGTTGTTGCCGTAAAGGCCTCTGACCTGCGTCCCAAGGCAGACAAAACAGAGGCGGCGTTCGCCCACTGATTAAAGGCTTTGCTGCCGGACTGCGCAGGGATGACCGCCGGCAAAGGTGCGGTGCCGCAATCGACCTGAGCGCGCTGAATAAGCCCCTCGGTCTCGGGCGCCCGCCGGACAAAAACCGCGGAGACTTCGTCCAGATAAACCGGCCGCCAGGTTTCACTTGCGCAGAACTGGCGAAGAACCGGAAAGAACTGCAACGCATCGTATCGTCCCAGGGGAACGATGATGGCGTACATTCCATAATGCTCTGCTTCATTTTGCCAGGCGGGCGAAGCCGGCAAAGATCCCAGCAGATCACCGCTTCGCCGCACCAGTTCCATCCCAAAAGGATCGCCGCGCCCGTCAACATAGTCACGGTGTTTGGGCCCGAGTCTCCACGCAATATAGCCGCCCTCGTCGTAGCTGTTGAAGATCTGTTCTGGAATGTTTTCCCGCTCTATGAAAGACGCAGCGCCCTCGGGAAACCACCAGGACAGTCCGGTTCCGAACGATGCCAGGTTGGTGTCCATCAGGTAAGTCCGGTCAGAAATCACGTCGGCCGACCATGCACATGTGAACACAACGGCGAGGCAACACAATCCAACCTTGAGGATCACCTTGATGCGTGAATCGCGGATCGCGTTCTGCCAGGTACGCCAGGCCGATGTCAGCACGGCGCTCCCGATCACGACCAGGACCACGCTGAACAAGGCCTGAAACCGCACATGACGAATCCCGAGAAAAGCTGCGCCGCCGAGCAGCAAGGCTGGTCCAGGTTGCCGGCGCAATAATGCCAGGGGAATGGCAAAAGCAGCCACCAATAGCAGCAAAAGAAAACTGTCGGGATTGCGTGGGGACAGCCCGGCGAGAACGCTGGTCCAGTTCAAATTCGCCGGAGCCCATTCGGCGATGGAGATGGCCGCAGACTGAGTCGTCATAGGAGCCATGAACCCGAGCATTTGTGAGTAGATCCGCCAGCCCCACGGGTTAACAAAAGTCGCGGCGAATGTGGCCACCAGCCACGGCCACGAGCTTCGCAGCCGGTGCCGCGCAGCTTGGCGCCGTTCGGGCCACACCATGTCAAAGCATTCGAGCAGAACGTATCCGCCCAGTAGCGCCAATCCTGCGGCAAGCCCCAGGTGCAAGTTGACCCATGCGATCATCAGGGCCGGCAAAAGCCACAGGCGGGCCCGCCCGCTCTCATGCTGCTGCCAAATCAAGCTCAGAAAAGTGGCAAATAGCAGCAGCGTAAACATATCGGCTCGAGGGTTTGTGTGTACCGCAATCAGTGGGACTGCCAGAATCGCTAATCCAACGCTGATCAGTGAACCCCGCCGCAGCAAGAGGGCAACAGTCCCGGCGCAGACCACAGCTCCAAGCCAAGACAACAACGAATATCCGCCCAGGAGATAGAGAGCATAAAAGAACAATGCAGAGCCAACCGGATAAATCCAGGGCTGGCCTTGGGCTGTGTACGAGAGCACGTCCGTCGCGGGGATCTGGTGGTGTTGAGCAATCCATCTCCCGGTTGCCAACTGCCAGCCGAGGTCATATTGGGTAAGGGTCCGCAGACCCGTCAGCAACGCGTAACCCAGCGCAACCACGCAGAGCAGAAGGTGCAGGTTCCGGTCCAGGGGAAGACCCTGCGGGCTCGCCGCAGCCGAACTGTTGTGCCCGGTCAGGATTTGCTCTGAAGTTGTTTCCATGTTTTCCACAACGCGCAGAATAATTCCAAACAATAAGCAGCCTTGCTGCCAAACACAAACGCCGCCGCCAACTTCCGGTGGAGTTCCTATCTTCAGTAGTTTACGACGAATCGCGGGATTAACCTGTTGGCTGCGGCCAATCCTTCTGCGGCGGCTCGCGCGGTTCTCAAGGAACTTTGGCTCATGTCAATCACCCAGCGGCGCAACTCGACCTTTGGGGCATCTCGCGCACAGGCTGCGCTAGAAGCCGTAAAATCCGGCGTCGCAGTCTGCTCGTCCCCGGACACGCTTCACGTATGTTATTCATAACATGAGACTAGAAGTGTTCTTTTTGAGCAGCGCCTTTGGCAGCCGAAGTGCTACTCTCATCACCAAGTAAGTTCGCGCGCCACCATCACCGTGCCATCCGTGAGCATTTGCCTGCGTAGACGGCAGCGCCACCGAGTTCAAAGCGGCCATATTTGCCACCAGCCCGCGGACATCCTTAGGAGTTACTGAAAGATGGAAAATCAACCCCCCACCGCCAGTGTCGAGTGGACCTCGACAAAGGTCTATACCCTTGGTGTGATCTGCCTGGCACTCGGAGTCGCTCTAGGCGCACTGTTCCACGGTCCGGCCCAGCCATCGCCTGTCCCTGCGGCCATCGTTGCATCCGATCAGCAGATACCACCTGGCGCCGGGCAGATGCCTCCGCCGTCCGCCTCGGGAAATCCCCATGCGATGTCACCGAGCCTGGTCAAGGATCCTGCGCTTGAGAAACTCAAGAGCGATCCCAATAATTTCGATTTGCTCTCGCAGGCTGGAAATGCAGAAATGAAGGCCAATGACCCGAAGTCGGCGGAAGGCTACTACATCCACGCGCTTAACGTGAAGGATGATCTGGACGTTCGCATCAACCTGGCAAATGCATATTTCCGGGCGGACGACGCCGATCAGTCCCTGGCGGAGCTGGCGAAAGTGCTTAAGGTGGATCCCAGGAACGATAAGGCCCTTTACAACACGGGAATGGTGCGGCTGCTAGGCAAAAACGATCCGAACGGCGCCATCGCCGTCTGGCAAACCTTTTTGAAATACCACCCGGACCATCCCCATAAAGCCCAAGTGCAGGAGATGATCAAGCGGGTACAGAACGCAACCAGACTCAAAGCCCAGGGATGAGCAGGTCCTCGCGCCAGGCGCAACCCTTGCGAGCAGTATCGGTTGCGTGGCAGCGTTCCTGGGCGCTTCGCGGGACAATGCAAAAACTCGCCATGGCCGCCTACCCGCCGCCGGGTGATTTCCAGCCCACCGCGGGCCTTGCGCAGGAGATAAAGTAATATCAAAGGGGCGGGAATTCACCTTCAGGCCAGCCGGTCCCAGGGTGGAAGTGGGCTCAGCCAGGCTGGCAAGAGCTGGATTCCAGGATGTGGATTTACGCTCATCGTTTGGAATCATGAGTGAACACACTCGAAAATCGGCGATTGATGCGCGATATGCCCCATGATTGGTCCGGAAATATAACTTTGCAATCTACATAATTCACTCGAAACAAACCGCTTGCTCGGTAGGTCGCAATTGGCCCACCAGTTGCAATTCAAGATTTGTGCTGTTCAAGGAGCAGGAGCCCGGCATGGGTTTGAAGTCAATCTGGACCAAGTTGTATCAAACGCTCGCTTCCGTACGAACGGGTATCTTCCTCATTATCATAGTGGGTGTTTTCTCTGCCATTGGCACGGTCATTTTGCAGCGTCCCACCTCGGAGCCCGAAGATGTGCAGCGCGCATATTCACCGGAGACCCTGATGTGGCTCGACCGTCTCGGTCTCACCGATATTTTCCATGCCTGGTGGTTCCTGCTCTTACTGTCATTATTCTGTGTCTGCCTGATTTTCGTTTCGGTGGACCACTGGCCGAATTCCTGGAAGGTCTACTCCAAGCCCATCCGTTTCGCCGAGCCTCACTTCCGCGCCAGCCTGCCCCGCACGGTAAAGATCGCAGTGACCGATGAAGCCGGCGCGCTGACGGTTGCCGAACGCGTGTTGAGCCGCTTCGGTTTCAAACCGGAACGGGTGACTGAAAATGGTGCCACCGGGATATACGCCGAAAAGCAGCGCTATTCTGTCTTTGCCGTTTACCTGGTACACCTGAGCCTGCTCTGCATTTTTGCCGGATACATCGTGGATGGCATCGTGGGTTATCGCGGCAACATCATGGTCCCGGAGGGACAGGCCCTCGGGCAGATCACCTTGCGGGATGACCGGGGCGGCCAGAGCAAGAAGACGCTTCCGTTCCTCATTCGTTGTGATGGCGCCGGGGAAGAGACCTACGCCGACGGCAGCCCGAAAAAATGGTGGTCCAAGCTGGCGCTGATCGAAGGTGGCAAGCAGGTTGCCGCCAAAACGATCGTGGTGAATGACCCCTTCGTGTACCACGGAATTCGGATTTATCAGGCGAGCATGGGACAGTCGAGCACACCCAGAACCCTCACCTTCGCGGCAACGCCAACCAGCGGGGGAGAAGCGGCGCCAGTCGAGGTTCCTTTGAATGGCAAGGCGGTGCTGGCCGACGGTGAGAGCCTTAGCGTGCTGCGCTGGGTTCCTGATTACTATGTTCAGGATAACGAGGTCTACAAAAAGTCCGACGAGCCGGAGAATCCGGCGGTCCAGCTTGGCCTGACCAACGCCAAGGGTGAGACCAGGAAACTCTGGATCCTCTATTCGCAGTTGAACAGCACCAAGGGACAAGATGCGCCCTATGAGTTTGCACTCAAGAGCGCAACATGGGAGAAATACACGGGCCTGGAGGTTTCACACCAGCCCGGGCAGTATGGAGTCTGGATAGGCGTCGTGCTGATGGCCTGCGGCTTAGTGATCGCCTTCTATACCCAGCATGTCCGCATCTGGGCCGCGATCGCCGATGACGGCAAGGGCGGAAAGCTCCTCTGGGTGGGTGGCACGACCAACAAGAACCGCGACCGCTTCCAGGTAAAGTTTGAGCAGATCAAGACGGCGCTGCAAGAGGAGCTCGGCGGAGCCACCTCCAAGGCCGGCCAAAAGAATCATGAAGAGAAGACGCTGACCCAGGCATAGAGTCCGGGGCCAACCTAAGGAGTTATAAAGTTATGTCAGACGCACACGTGGAACCGCAGCGCCCGGCCAGTGGAGCCACCCTGCTGGTTCTGGTAGGACTGGGAATTGCCTTCGCGTTGCTGGTGGCGCTGCTGGCTGCGGCCAAGACGCACTCCGGCCCCATCTATGGCGAGGCAAATATGCTCTATGCGGCGCTGGTTCTGTACACCGGCGCGGCAACCCTCTACATGGGATACGGTGTGACGGGGATCGAACGCTACGTCAGCGCCGCCTCGCTGCTGACAGCGCTTGGCTTTATCGCCAATACGGCCGCCGTGGCGCATCGTTGGTCGGTGGCTGGCCGTCCGCCATTCTCCAACATGTATGAGATGTTGCTCAGCTTCGTCTGGACCCTCGCCTTGCTGACGCTGATTGCCGAGCGCGCCTACAAGGTCAAGATCATCGGATCGATCACCATGCCAATTACCGTGGTCTCCGTGATTCTCATGCAGCTGCTGCCAAGCGACGTGCGGCCCCTGGTTCCGGCGCTGCAGTCCACCTGGTTGCAGGTGCATGTGACCCTCGCCATGCTCTCCTACGCGGCCTGCGCGGTCAGCTTTGCGCTGGCCCTGATGTTCCTGATCCAGGACAACATGAAGACCGAATCATTCCAGGCGTTGACTTCCGCGGGAATGGTTGCGATCTACGCAGCGATGCTGCTGACGCGCTTCCGCTCGGGCGCCCTTGGGGTGACCGCCTACGATCTGGAAGCCAAGACCGAAGTGATGGTTTCACGCGGCCATCCGCTGTTCATTCAAATTCCCGACCTGGGCTGGCTTTACCTGCTGGTTCTGCTCTCGGCGCTGGCGCCCCTGGCACTTTACATTGTGGGGCAACTCAAGAAGGATGCCTCGTGGTTCGACGTTGCCAGCAAGGGCATGTTTGTCACCCTGATGCTGCAAGCGGCAGGGCTGGCAATCTTTGTCGCCCGCGTCAAGCACGGCCAGTACGGCGCGCCCGAGGCAGACGGCCTCTACTCGACCGCCTTGCCGGCCAATCCTTTCCTGCTCGCGGGCATGGTGGGCAGCATCGTTGCCGGTCTGCTCTACCTGCTGCTCCTGTGGAGGCGTGAAGGGTTGCAGAGAATGATGCCATCGGCCAACGATCTGGACCGCGTCACTTACAAGATCATCTGCATCGCCTTCCCGCTGCTGACCTTGATGATCGCCGCCGGAGCCTATTGGGCGAACCAGGCGTGGGGAAGCTACTGGAGTTGGGATCCGAAGGAAACCTGGGCGGCCATCACCTGGCTGGTCTACGCCGGCTACCTGCACATGCGCATCACCCGGGGTTGGAAGGGCCGCCGCGCAGCGTGGTTTGCCATCCTGGGTTTTGCCGTGGTCATCTTCACCTTCTTCGGCGTTACCTATCTGCTGCCTGGTCTGCATGCCTACGCTGCGGGCTAATCCGGATTTCTGAGTTCCCGGCCGCCGCGCTGAGTCGCGTCGGCCCTTTTTTTGCCATGGCCGGCGCGCCTGCCGGAACGTCGGCAACCACGCTGCGCGAAGCATTCTGGCTGGCTAATTCCGCCCCTGGGGCAGCCATTTCTGACCGTCGCTTTCCACCGCGATTTTCCGCATCCGGTGGAATGACTTTGCTTTTCGCGGTTGCGCCCGGATAATGGAACCAGCTTTGTACTCTCCGAGGAGATCCCGGTGGGCCGACTTCGCCTGAACTGGCAAATCAAGACGTTGTTGCCGGTGGCGCTGGTGATGATCAACGGATTGCTGCTGTTCATGCTGGTGACCCTTACCTTGCAGGACCCGGCGCGCAATCAGGTCCTGGCCGTGGCCGCTGCCGGCGGCATCGTAATCTGTGCCGTTCTCTTCATGGTGCTCGCGGTTGTGATCCATCGTCCCATGGTGGAGTTGCAAGCAAAAATGGCGCGGGTGCGTTCCGGCGATCTGTTTGTGAATGTGGGCTTTGCCGGCCGCAACGATGAAATCGGCGACCTCGGCCGGCACTTCAACGAAATGGTGCAGCAGCTGCGCGAGAGCCGCGAGGAGATTGAGCGGCTGCACCGTACTCAGATGTCCCGCGCCGAGCATCTTTCGACCTTGGGCGAGATGGCCGCTGGATTGGCCCACGAGATTCGCAACCCCCTGGCCGGCATCGCCGGGGTCATGGAAATTGTCGGGCGCGACTTACCCCCCAATTCCGCCGCGATCAGCGTGCTGGGCGAGGTCCGGCACGAGGTGGTTCACATCAACAAGATCGTCAGCGAACTGCTGGAGATTGCGCGTCCCAAGCCGCCGGTCTTCCGGCTGGCAAACCTGGTGTCGGTGGCCGAGCACGCCGCCCTGTTCGCACGCGATCAGGCGGCGGCCAGGAAAGTAACATTGGAAGTGATCAGGAACGAAGTGCTCCCGAACCTGGAATTTGATAGTGGACAGATCCATCAGGTGCTGCTGAACCTGGTGTTGAATGCGGTCCAGGCCTGCGGTGAAGGCGGCAGTGTCCGCGTCGAGTTCTCGTCCGATGAACGTACGGTCACCGTGACCGTGGCCGACACGGGGAAGGGAATTCCGCCGGCCGTACTGCCGAATATCTTCCGGCCCTTCTTTACTACCAAGGGAAACGGCACCGGCTTGGGGCTCTCCCTGGCGCGCCGCATCGTGGAGGATCACGGAGGGCGGCTTGAAGCCACCAGCGAACTGGACAAGGGAAGTGAATTCACATTGGTCCTCCCGAAAACCAGACCAACCGAGTGAATCGGGCACGGGGAACCTGCGAAAGCCTCCACCGGATATGCTCTTCCGTGATAATCTCAAGAACCGATTTCGGGTAACCGATCTAGATGCCGAGTGAAAAAGTCCTAATCGTCGATGACGAAAAGTTGGTGCGTTGGTCCCTGCGCCAGAAGTGCGAAGAGTGGGGATACCAGGTATCGGAAGCCGAGAATGGCACGGACGGACTGCGCCTGGCCCACAACGACTCTCCCAACCTGGTGTTGCTGGACGTGCGCCTGCCCGACATGAACGGCTTGCAGGTGCTGCAGCGTCTAAAGCAGGCGGGAGACGCGCGCGCCATCATCATGATTACGGCGGACCCTCAACTGGAAGACGTAAAGCAGGCCCTCAAACAGGGCGCATACGATTTCATCGGAAAGCCGATCGACTACGACGAACTGCGGGTCGCGGTGAAAAACGCGCTGGAAGCAACCAAGTTGCGTTCCGAGAACGAGACGCTGAAGAAAGAGGTGATGCAGCGCCGCCGCGCCTCCTATCACGATGTGGTCGGCGAGTCCCAGCGGATGCACGACCTGATGTCGTTCGTCAACAAGGTTGCCTCCAGCGAAGCCACCACCATCCTCATCCAGGGCGAGAGCGGAACGGGTAAGGACCTGATCTCTCGCGCCATTCACTTCGAGAGCCGGAGAAAAGACAAGCCGCTGATCGTCATCAATTGCTCGGCGATTCCCGAGACCCTGATGGAGGCCGAGCTCTTCGGCCACGAAAAGGGCGCATTCACCGACGCAAAATCGATGAAGAAGGGCTTGTTTGAACAGGCGGATGGCGGCACGCTCTTCCTGGATGAGATTGGCGAACTCTCCGGCCTGTTGCAGGCCAAACTGCTCAGGGTGCTGGAGGAGCAGGTCATCCGCCGAGTCGGCGGCGTGAAAGACCAGGAAGTGGATGTGCGCGTGATTGCCGCCAGCAACCGCGATCTGGAGCGCGCCGTACGCGACGGACAATTCCGCCAGGATCTCTACTACCGCCTGGCCATCATTTCGCTCTTCCTGCCGCCGCTGCGTGACCGCCGCGAAGACATTCTGCCACTGGTGCACTTTTTCATCGAGCGCTACAACAAACGATTTCGCAAGTCCGTACGCGGTATTACTCCGGAGACCCGCGAGCTGCTGACCAAGTATGACTGGCCCGGCAATGTGCGCGAACTGAAAAACGCAATCGAACGCGCCATGATTCTTGAAGACGACGACTTGCTGCGTCCGGTCTACCTGCCATTTTCCGTCGGTTCGCCCCTCAGCAGCCTGACCGCCTTTGAAGTCTCGTCGGGAGGAAACGTCGCGGCCGGCAGCGGGCTCATCCTGTCCCCGCCTGAGACCCAGGTCGTCAACGGCAAAAACCTGCCCCGGCTATCGATTCCGGAAGGCGGCACGAGCCTGGAGGAGATCGAGCGAACTTTTGTCGAAATGGCAATGCAGCAGGCCAATCGTAACCAGACCCAGGCAGCCAAACTGCTTGACATCAGTCGCGACGCTCTACGCTACAAGCTGAAGAAATTCGGTCTGATGCATTCGGAAGACGAAGAGGTGAGTACTCCCCGGCAGTGAAGCAGGCGAACGGCGGAGAATTCGGGACGCGGATTTCCGTCGCATGATTCCAGGGTGTAATCCGCACTTCCAAGCGGCCCTCGCGGCCGTTTTTTTTCGACACTTCCGCCGCCATTCACCATGGGCCCCGGAAATCGGAGCGATGGCTCCGCAACCAAAGATGCGGAATCGTCCGCACATCTGGGGCAATTCGCACAGAGGAAAAGACGAGTCTTGCACAAGCAGCGTAGTGGTTAATTCTAAGTGGTTGAAAAGAAAAAGAAAAACTTCACGAGAATTTGTGTACAGTTTGGCCCACTATGTGCCTTTCTACGAGGGACAAAGGAGAATTTCCTTGGAACCGACCTTGGTGGTGATCGGCATCAGCCTCCGCAGCGCCAAACTGGCCACGCGTGAGCGCTTTCTGCTGGACACTGGCAAGAGATCGGAGGCGCTCTCCGCGTTGGGCCGCTCGGATGCGATCGATGAAGTAATCGTTCTCTCCAATTGCAACCGCACCGAATTTCTTGTCTGGACGCAGGATGCTTCCGAGGCTGCCAACTCGGTGCTCCGCTTCTTGACGCGGTCGAGCAATTTGAAGCTGGCGGAGTGGTCGAACTTCTACCGGCTGGTAGGCGATGCTGCCGTGGCCCACATCCTGCGCGTAGCATCAGGCATTGATTCTCCCGTCTTCGGCGAACCGGAGGCAGCCAATTCTGCCCTTTCCGCCTGGCAACAGGCACAGAGAGCCAGCACCACCGGACGGTTTCTTGACGCGTTGATGGCCAAGGCATTCAGCGTGTCGTCCCGAGTTCGACAGGAGCTGGGGACTGCTTCGACCAAGACAACCACGGCAGAGGCCGCGCTTGCAGCGTGCCGCGAGTCGCTTGGCGACCTGCGCCACAGCCGCGTTCTCATCCTGGGTGCAGGGCAGATGGCCCTGGCCGCGGTGCGCGAGTTTCAAGCTGCGGAGACCGGTGAAATCACGGTCGTGAATCGCAACTGGGATCACGCCCTGCAGCTTGCCCGGCAGTGCAAGGTCAAGGCAGCCCACGCGGAAACCTTATGGGAACAGGTCCTGCGGGCAGACGCGGTTGTTTCCGCCGCCGCGCAGCGGGTGCTGCTGACGCGCGAGGAAATGGAAGTTGTGCTGCGCGAGCGCAAGGACAGGAAGATCGTAATCGTCGATCTGGGTGTACCCCGCACGGTTGATTTCCAGGTTCGCACTCTGGCCGGAGTTACCGCCTACGACCTCGACGATCTTTGCGACGCCATGGACAGGAGTGAGCAACGCCGCACCATGCTGCCGAAGGCGGAACGCATCATCGCCGAAGAGGCCGCGGGTTTTCGCAATAAGCTTCTGTCGGAGTCGATCCTGCCCACGATTTCCGCCGTGCGCGAGAGGCTGGAACTCATTTGTCAGCAGGAAATGGATCAGTTGAACGAACAGTTCGGGCCCTTTACCGAGGATCAGGCGGTCGCCTTGGCGGCGCTCTCGGCGCACATCACGCAGCGCATTTCGGCGACGATGGCGAGGCAGCTGAAAGAGATGCCGGGGCGCTCCGAGTTGACCGCTGCCATTCAGCACCTGTTTCAACTGGAAGTGCACATCTCAAAGGCCGCCCCCAAAGTTACTGACTAGTCAGGCGATCACTCCCGCTGCATCCCGGTCAATCTGTTTCGTTCCCCACGATCCCAAATCGAACCCTAACCACCCTGTACCGATCCGGGAACAACTGCGCCTGATGGTTTGAGCAGGCCGCTGCTGTCTGCCGGCTCATCTTCCGTTATAGAACACAGATGCTTGGTGCAGGCAGTTTCGCGGAACGTCGCGTCGCCCACATCGCGTCTGCCGGTTGATCCGGGGAGGGTGGAATGAAGCGCATGGCGTTGCTATTCGTAATGGTACTGAGTGCCGCAACTTTCTTGCAGGCCCAGGGCCACTGGTCCTTCAAGGGCACCGTGATCAAAATGCGAATGACCGATTGCGCGATGCAGCGCGGTTTCATGGCCACCATGTCTGGAGTTTCGGCGCCTGCCGGGATTATGTGCCCGGAGTTTACGGTGATGAGCGACAAGGTCGTGTACGTGGTCGTGGGGCGGCGCGGCGAAGAGTTTATTCCCCTGGCGGAGGATATGGAATTCCTGATCCGCAAGAATGAGCTGGTCATCTTTTCCGACGACGAGAAAACAAAAACGCATTTTGCGATTCAGCAGATGACACTGCGCGCGGACTGGGATCGCGAGGAGGAACGCAAGGAACAAGCCGCGAGAATGATGGATCGCAGCGCGGACTACGAAGTGCGTAATTCTCCCCGGGCCTCCATGGTTTCCACCAACGCAAGATGATGCTTCGAAGGGCATCCCGATCGCGCTGTCGCGTACCGCGCAACCAACCGGCGGATGCAGCCGTTCGTGAGGATGAACGGAGGGTTTTGCAATGCAGCTTTCGACGCGGAGCCGAATCGCACTTTTCCTGTTCTCATTACTCGTGGCCATTGTGCTGTCATTCCTTCCTCTCCGTGCCGCCGATGAAACCGGTTACACGTTCCGGGCCGGCACGAACGAAGTGCGGCTCGCCTTCGCAGCCTCCGACCGCCAGGGCCGCGTCATCAAGACATTGCAGAGCTCTGACGTTGCGGTGGTGGACAACGGATCGATCATTCGCCGCTTTCGCAGTTTCCGTTCCGCCTCTGAAAGCCCGCTGGAACTGGTGGTCGTGCTGGATGCCAGCGACTCGGTCGAATCGCAAATTCCACTGGAGATCGCCGCGGTAAAAAATTTTGTTGAAGACTCGGCCTGGGGAGAGCGGGACAGGGTGTCAATTCTGTCATTCGGCGGGCTGCAGCCAGAGCTGCTTTGCGCGCGGAACTGCCATGAAGAAGCCGCGCGAATCAAGCTGAGTGCGCTGCGCGCCAACGGCGATACGCCACTGTACGACGCGCTGTTTCAGGCGGCGGAGATCCTGAAGGAAAACCGCGATCCCGCGTCCCGTCCAGCGATGATTCTGCTCTCCGATGGCGCGGACACGATCAGCATGCACTCGCTGCCCGACGCCCTAAACGCAGCGCAGAATTTGCAGTCCCCTATCTACTCGGTCAACTCCCGCTCCAGAAAATCCGCGCCGGGCAACGGGGATGGGGTGCTGGATTATCTTGCCGTGTGCACGGGTGGACTGAGTTTTGCGCCGGGACAAAACGTGGAGGAAGTTTTGCGCGTGGTACTGGAAGATCTGCACAGCGGTTACGTGCTGACCTACGAGTTGCCCGAGCGATCCATGGGGCCGCACTCGGTGCAAATTCTTCCGACCAGGGATCCGGCACTGCAATTCCGTTCACGCCGGGCCTACAACAATACTTCAAATGAGTAGAACAGGAAATAAGTATAAAAACGGAACAATCCGGCGGGGTGTGGGGTACGGAGCAAACGCGCCGGCGGCGGCCAGACGATTGGCGAGATGGATAATCGTTTGGAAGGCGAAATTTAGCATTCCGGCAATCGTTTGGCACAGCTCCGAAGGATTGGCAAGACAGGCAAATTTCCCTCTGGCAACCATTGCCTGATTGGACAATGGTTGCCAGGGTTCGGCCGTGGTCGCGGCCGAGGTTTACAGGGAACGCTGATAAACTTCCTTCAATTCTTCCAGGGAGAGCACAACGGGATTCGCCTTCATGCTGCTGGCGCGAGCAGATTTGCTCACCACCTCATCGGCGTCGCCGGCGGTCATACCGAATTTTGCCAGTGGCGGGATCGCCAGTTCGCGGCTGAGCATCTGCACGAACTCAACACCGTCGGCAGGTTCCGCCGCCGGGTTTCCGGTGAGGCTGCGGGCGACGGTGCGATAGCGCTGGAGCATGGCTTCGGAGCCCTGGTCTCCGACGGCCTTGAGGTGCGCGATGTTAGCCGCCATGCCATGGGGAAGAATGGCGGCGCAGATGGCGCCGTGGGGCGCGGGGAACATGCCGCCAATCACGCCGGCAAAGCCGTGCACGACGCCGAGGCCGGCATTGGCCAGGGCCAGGCCGCCGAAGAGACTGACCAGCGACATCCCGGTGCGAGCCTCCATGTCAGTGCCATCGTGGAAGGCGCGCGGCAGCGATTGCGCACCCTGGGGGATGGCCTGCAGGCAAAGCGCATCGGTGAATGGATTGGCGCGCGCCGATGTGTAAGGCTCGATCACCTGGGTGAGTGCGTCCATGCCGCTCCAGGCGGTTGTGCTTGGAGGAAGATTGCGGGTGAGATCGGGATCAACGATGGCGGCGACAGGCAGCATGGAGGCCGAGCGCAGGCTGACCTTGACGGCATGCTCAGGCGAGAAAAGCACGGCGTTGCGGCTGACCTCGGCGCCGGTGCCCGAGGTGGTGGGGATGGCAATGCAGGGTGCGCTGGCGTGCTCCATCGGGTGGCCCTTGCCGATCACCTCGAGGTACTCGAACAGGTCGGAGGTGTTGCGCATGAGTGCGGCGATGGCCTTGCCGGTATCCATCACGGCGCCGCCGCCGATGGCGACAACTCCGTCGCAGCGCGCCTCGATGGCCATCGCCACGCTCTTTTGTATTACGGGAATGCTGGGCTCGGAATCGACACCGAGATGGACGACCTCGATTCCTGCCTGGATCAAAAGGTCGATGACCGGTTGCAAGGAGTCCACGGGATTGTAGGTGACGACAAGCACGCGGCGGAGAGCATGACGAGCGGCTAGGGCGGGTAACTGGGCGACTTTGCCTCGTCCAAAAAGAATCTGCTGCGCGGTGGCGAATTCGAAGGATTGCATGGGATTAGCTCCTGAGCAATCATCCTACAACCCTGGAAGCTGGCTGCGCGGGAAAATGTTGGGCTGGGAGCGGCGATTCCCGGCGGGGTTGGGAGGTTGAAGCGTCCCCTGCGGCCGCACGGGAGATTCAAGCGGTGCTCGAGTCGTCGCCTGGCTGGCGACGGCACTCTTGGGAAAACGCCCGGCCAGGGCAGCGCCCACACGGGGTGCGAGCGCTGCGGGCAAAAACAAAAGAACGGGCCGCTGGCTATTGCAAGGTGACAAGGACCTCGATGACGCCGGTGCCTTGGTCGAGTGAGCCGAGCGCCTTGCCGACGACGGCGCCGAGCATGCGGTTGCGGTCAGTGCCCTTCATGGCGT